>Ga0307379_10000232_pt1 | contig 98035 bp, 124 predicted proteins | sample UN2MG_FD_202237 | JGI IMG/M metagenome (GOLD analysis project Ga0307379, IMG submission 202237) | Soil microbial communities from Risofladan, Vaasa, Finland - UN-2 | ecosystem: Environmental > Terrestrial > Soil > Coastal area > Acid sulfate soil | place: Finland: Risofladan, Vaasa | collected... | reverse complement strand
GTAATTAATGCGTCAGGTATTCTACAATATATCGAACCTAAAATAAAAGGCATGTCAGATGTCGGTGGGTATGAAGCTATTAAAAATCATGTCAAATTAGATAGACCGTGTTTTACCAAATCCGCTCGTGATTTCGGGATTGATTACCCCAAGGGAATACTCTGCGTAGGAGTCAGTGGAACTGGAAAAACCCTAATGTCAATAGCAATTGCTGCGGAATTCGGATTACCATTAATTACACTTGATATAGGAAGCATTATGGGTTCTTTCATCGGGCAATCTGAGGCGAACATGAGGCAAGCCATTAAAATTATTGAAAGCATCAGTCCATGCGTATTGCAGGTCGATGAAATCGAAAAATCCTTTGGCGGGAACAATGATCTTGATGGCGGTACTTCTAAGAGAACATTCGCCAGTTTCCTCAAGTGGATGAGTTCCAGAGAATCTGCTGTCTATGTTGTTGCAACGGCAAATAATGTTAGTGCCCTGCCTGTTGAACTACTTCGTTCGGGTAGATTCGATACGCTCTTCGGTTTCGATCTACCAGATGAAGATGAAAAACAACAAATATTCAATATACACATATCTAAAAGAGGTAGAGACAGCGAATCTTTTAATACTAAGAAACTATCAGAACAAGCGGTTGGTTTCGTCGGAGCCGATATTGAACAAGCGGTTAAGATGGGACTTAAAATTGCATTTGCTCAAAAACAACAATTAAAACAATCGCATCTTGAATCAGCTATAGAAGGAATTGTCCCACTAATCAGGGTGGAGCCAGAAAAAATTAAAGCAACTCAAGAATGGTGTCTGAAGCATACCCAGATGGCAAATCCCAGAAAGCAAATTGAAAAAGTTAGAAAAGTCTCTCTAAATTAGGATATGCTATGCCAAAATTAATTGATTTAACCGGAAGAAAATTCGGACGGCTTGTTGTTATAAAACAAGTTGGAAAAGATAAGTGGGGAAGTTATAAATGGTTATGTCTATGTGATTGTGGTAATAAAACAATAATTATTAGCTATAGTCTTATAAAAAATAAAACTAAAAGCTGCGGTTGTTTGCAGAAACAAATTGTATCGAGTATCAATATGACACACGGCCATAGTAGAAGAGGTAAATTGTCTAAGACCTATACAGTATGGGCATCTATGATTCAAAGATGCACTAACCCTAATTCTCAAGATTATTACCTTTATGGGGAGAGAGGAATTAAAGTTGGTAAAAAATGGATAAAATTCTCAAATTTCTTAGAAGACATGGGCGAGGTGCGAAAAGGTTGCCAGATTGATAGAATAAACAATAATAAAAATTATTGCAAATCAAATTGTCGTTGGACTACTCCTAAAATAAATAGTCGAAATAGACGAAATAATCGCCTAGAAACATATAATGGGAAAACACAATGTTTGGCCGCCTGGGCAGAAGAATATAACATTCCCTACCTTAGATTGTGGAAAAGATGTCAGAAATACGGCTGGCCAATAGGGAAAGCCTTAACAACCCCGGTGAACAAAAGGAGAAAAGTGAGATGAGCGAAACATTACAGAAAAAAGACGCTATCAATCTATTCGATCTAGGTACTCTTGTCAATCTTAAAGTGCGTATGTGGAGTGCCAGGAAAATGATAACCCGCACAGACCTAATAAGTGTCGGTTATGACCCAAGCAAACTTCCGGAAGATATTTGTAATCTTGGTCGCAAACTTCTAGTGCCTAAAGCCGAAATACAAGCGTTAACAAGAATTGAACAAAGGGCTAGGAAAGCCTTAGAGAGATTTTCAGTACCATTTGGTATCAGTAGTTCGCACTTTGTCCCAATAAAAATGCTTCCCACCGTAGAAGGCCAAATTGGGGAACTTAAAAACGAATTTTTCATCTTAGTAGACAATTTCATCGCTCGTTTCGATAAATTAAAAGAAACAATTCAAAATAGCCATCCAGAATTTTGGGATAAATGCTTAAAAAATCATTACCCTTCAGACCCCAAAGCCCTAAGAAAACGATTCCAATTTAATTGGTACACATTTCGCATAGCTGGGATGGGGTCTATAGAAGAAACTAGTGTTGAAGAAATAATGGCCCGTCAGAACGTTCAAACCGAACGAGAAGGAGAACTACGTCAGCAAATGCAAACAGAAGTTGGAGAATTTGTCGGAGAATACGTCAAGTCGATGCGAAATGAAACAATACGATTCTGTGATTTAATGACCGCTCGTATTAGTGGTAAACCATTTGGTGACGAAACAGATGCAAAGAAGCTAACACCAAAATCTATTTCTTGTTTCCGTAAATATGTTGACCGTTTCCAGCAAATGAACATTTTCGGAGATGTAGAAATAGAAACCATGCTTACTGAATTCCGAAATATGTTCTTAGATTCGGGGGTTACATCTCAAGATTTTGAATCAGCTACAATAAAAAATAGTATAGAAACATCTCTCCAGGCTATCAGAAATAAAGCGGCAGCCGAAGGAGAAAGCGGGTCAAAGTTCATTGGTGAACTACAGAGACGAATCACTTTATAGAAAGGATCAAATTGTGAACAAAAATCCTGCCGAAATGCTACGAAGATTTGAAGAATTATGGGATAACGGTCAAATTACACACGGTTCAGCACTAAATAGAGAGGCAGTGTATGATTTATATAACGATATAGCTAATTATCTAACAGAACTAGATGATGCGAATTGTTGTCCAGATTGTTGTGAACCACTCAGTAACTGCGATTGCGACGAAGATGATGATTATGACGATGATTCGTGCTGTCTTACGTGTGGGGAATATTACACCCATTGTCACTGCACGCATAATGAAATGTCGCGTTGTGGTCAATGTGACGAATTATATTATGAAGATGGAGTGAAATTCTGCGAATGTGGTTGCGAACCACTTGGCGATTGTGATGATGATGAAGATGAATTTTGCGAAGAATGCGAACGTGATTGCGTGTGTCACCGAGTAATACAAAGTGCCCAGGGCAACGAGGTGGTAGCTCCACCTCTGAATGCATTTGACAGGGCAAAGTGGATTAAATCACAGGAGTAAACAGATGAGCAGATACGCCACCGTAAAGACCCAATTTAAGGACTGCAACGTCCTAGTAGAAGCCCTCCTAGAAACGGGCAATTGGACTACCGAACAAATAGAAGTCCATACTAATCCACAACACCTTTTCGGTTACCATGGAGATCAACGAGCAGAGACAGCCCACATCATCATTCGTCGAAAACATATTGGCAGCGCATCGAACGATTTAGGTTTCGTAAAAACTGAAGATGGTAGTTACGAGGCCATTATCTCTGAATATGACTCTGGAAAGTATGGGGCTACGTGGAGAGGACAACTCACGGGAAACTACGCCTTCCACAAGGTCCGGAGAGAACAGGAGTCTCGTGGAAGAAGTGTAACTCGTACTAGGTGTTCTAATGGTCATCAAAGGGTAGAAGTGATTGGATACAGATAATATAATGCAAACTAAACAAACATACCCGGAAGCTGGAAATTGGCACGAATTCGATTCGTTCATCTGGTTCAAACGGCCTGACGACGCGGACGATTTCTGCATCTACCACTTGAATCATCGTGATTCGGGTCTACTGGATCAGTCCAACGCAGACATCATAAGAGAAGCCCTAAAACCATTCGATAATGATGTACTTTTTATGGAATTTAGCCATTGGGCAGCCGGGTGGATTAACGCTGTGGCCGTTCGTGTAAATACCGAAGCCTACAAAACACTTTGCGGAATCATCGACAGGTTATCTGAATACCCAGTCCTCGACGAAATGGAGTATTGCGAGCGAGAGTACGAAGCAACATTGGAAAATATCAAAGATTCGTTTTATCAAGTAAAAGAAAAGATTGATAAGAATAAACTTCCAGAAGATTGGTCCTCCTACGCACATACGTGGTTTGGGGATAACGATCAAAGCGCCGTAGAGAGTGTGGACGATCAGGGCGGATACCCAAACCATGATCAATTACTAGAGTGCATATCGTCACTGTGGCCAGAAGCAGTCAACACAAAATAATATGGGAACCAAAATAAATGCTTACTCAACTAAGTACTGCAAAACGGGTTGCTGGGTATGGTAATGTCAAAAGAGCTAAAGTAAGTGCCATAGCTTTCACTTCAAACGGGCAAATCATAGCCAATGCACACAATAGAAGAGTAGGTGGCATACCAGGGAAATGGACAGAACACGCAGAAGAAGTATTAATCCATAAACTCAATAGAATTAGAGCATGGAATAGATATAGCGATATAACAATCCTGGTACTGCGTATAAATACTAAAGGTTTGGTTATGGCTAAGCCGTGCAAAAAGTGTCAACAGATATTGAAGCAGTATCCAGTAGAAGTATTCTATACAAACAGGGTTGGAGAAATAGTCCGATGGCATTGCAATTCTTAAGTGATACTGGGGTACTAAAAAATGCCGTATTCTGCTTTACCGGGAAAGCCCCTAAGCCACGTAAAGAGATGGCGGCTATAGCGAATAAGGCGGGTGCATCAGTAACTCAGTCTGTAATTAATATGACGACAATACTAGTAATAGCTGATGCGAATAGTGTGTCGTCTAAAGCACGAAAAGCCCGTGAAAATGGGATTGATCTTATTCGTCCCGAACAATTCTTTGACATGTGCAAAATGGTCACTGCATCGAACGGTGGTGATCATATTAGTAAGATTCATATAGAGTCACCAAAACCGATCAATAAGCCAAATGAAAAACGGAAGCATTCATGTGTTCGGCGGATAGAATTATAGGGGAAACTGCAATATGAAAAAATGTTATGGATTCAACGATATAGCCCTGGTACAGAAAAAAAATATATGCAAATCACGGTCAGATGTAATAATAGAATCTGAAATCATCAGAGGAATAATAAGACCTATTCCATTAATTGCTGCCAATATGGCGTCTGTCACCAATGCAGGATTTTGCTCCCAACTGTATAAATTAGGAGCCATTGGTGTCTTGCATCGCGCATTTCATGAGCTAGAATATTTAGCAGAAGTTAAGGAATTGGCTTCCAACTGTCCAGTAGTCGCTGCTTCCATTGGTATAAGTGACCATTTTTTACTAAACAAGCTCATAAAACATGGGGTCAATTTGGTAGTAATTGATATAGCACACGCCTATTGCGACCCGGCAATGGATATGTGCAAACATATTAGACACATGTATCCACATGTTACAGTCGTGGTTGGAAACACAATAAACATCAATATGCTAGACGAGATAGATGGTATAGCTGATGGATTAAAAATCGGCTGTGCAAGTGGGAGTCCGTGCGAAACCGCTGTAACCGCAGGATGTTATGAACCACAATTCAGTGCAGTATTGAAATTCAGAGAACGCGCTCATCAATTGGGAATTCCAATTATATCGGATGGGTCTATCAAGCAACCGGCAGACTTTGTTAAGGCAATTGGAGCGGGAGCGTCGGGAGTTATGGCGGGGCAAATTTTTGCACGTTGCCCAGAAAGTGCCGCAACGACTGTGGATATAGATGGCGTTACAAAGAAGGTATACTCCGGCATGGCGAGTCGTGCAGTCCAGGAAAAATGGAGAGGTAGTGTCCATAATGATTGTCCAGAAGGTAAAACCATTCTACTTGAAATGGGCGAATCATTAGAAAAATTGCTTATGCGATATTGTGGAGCATTGAGAAGCGGAATATCATACGCTGGGTTCAATAATGTTAATAATTTCAGTGCTAACTGTGAGTTTATATTGGTGTAGGAGTCAGTAATGAAAATCAAATTAACACAAAAATGGAAACAATGCGGTTATGGTAAAGCATCGGACGCATTCTGGAATGACATATATCTCCGGTGCGAAAAGGATTATACAACAAATAGACAGGTATTTATTGGCACTGCATCGTTACACCCAGTAGAAAGACCACTAGGCGAAAAACCCAGAATAATTATACAGCGTGGAGGTGTATCATGCAAACTAATTGGCCCTAGTAGAAAATCTGTTGCGAAAGCCAGGAGAGACGCGGAGAAATTAGCAATTGAATTACTGCTTAATATAAGAGATGGCACGGATAGTCTTATAAAACAATATGGTATTATAAAGGATGACTGACATGAAAAAAACAATCTTAGAAATAGACGAAGCAGGTGACGTGCATTGTTTATACACTGATGACATTGATCTCTTTGCTGTCGGGCGAGTAACAAATATTCGTAAAGCAAGCAACGTAGAGTTTTCTGAACCGAAACAATGTTGGCAGGTCACTTCTCTGGATGGTGAAGTTTTATACGAGCACCCAAATAGGGAGGTGGCGATAGAATGGGAAATAGAAAACTTTTCTCCAAATGGACCTTATTACCATAAATAGATAAGAAAAAGAATTTAGTTAGTGAGTACAGCTAGGAACGGAGTGAATAAGGAGATCAGAATGGTACAACAGAAAAAAGTAATAATTGACATCGACGAAAAAGGCAATTGTTTAGTGGAGGGCAAAAATTTTATAGGCCCCGAGTGTTCTCATTTTATAGAAGAGATAGAAGAATCCCTTGGAGAACGTATCTCTCAAACAGACAAGCCCGAGTATTGTCAAAGAGCGATAGTTAGAGATAGAAATATGCAGAGAGGTGGAAGATAATGAGTAGTCTACTCAATAGATCAGCAACGAAAAAATTTATACTTATACGATTCTCTGAATTACGATCTGGACCACCAATGACCCGTGTATCCAAAAAATATCTGAACGACCTAGAAGCGTGGCTAAAGAATAAGATAGTCAACGATATTGAATCACACCCGAGTATCGGGACGACCTTCAAACCGTAGGAAGATTAGTCAAAGGAGAAACAAATGTGGGATTCATTGGTTATTCGTAAGTTCGAAAAACTTCAATTAAAAGCAACGAGTGTTGGTTTGTTTCTACATGTAAATGATGTTACTGCTTACCATGACGGTACAAAACATCCAGATCGTACCATTAGCTACCAATTTATAATTGGTCACCAAAAATATGGTTCAAAATCAAAAGCACACGATACTATCAAAGACCACCATTCAGCATGTACCTCTAATCTATGTCCAGTGGCCGCGTTTAACACATTAGAGGAAGTTAAGGCATTTATCATAGGTTTCTGTATAGCCTCAAAGAAAGCAAATCCATTCTAGGAGAAAATTGAGATGTCAAACAGAACATATTCAAAATGCCCGATGGGACACAGGATGTCATTTGATCCAGGATCATGCACCCTAATAGAGTGGTGGTGTCCTAGTTGCCAGAAAAGCTATAAATTCACACCGAAAGAACGGAAAATGGTTCTTGTAGCATATAGGTATGGCATAGAACGTGGCAAAAGGGAAATTATCGAATCAGTCAAGGACACACTTCATTTATAGGCGTAGCGCCTTGGCGATGTGTATGTTTTTAGTATACTAGTTTGCTGTGAATGTTTTTGGTGGAGTGTATTTATGAAATTCGCCAACATACCACAAATGAGTCTTGCCAACTATTCTGTTCATCATTTGCTTCACATGTTACCTAGAACCATCCGTAGATATCAAGAAGAAACACTTTGTCCTCTAAATATCAATCCAGACTTTCAAAGAGCCCATGTATGGACACCAGAACAAAAAATACGTTATATGGAATTTATCCTTCAGGGTGGAACCTCAGCCAAAGATTTCTATTTTAATTGCTGTGGATGGCAAAAATCTTATGATGGGCCTTTTGAACTCGTCGATGGGAAACAAAGACTTGATGCTTGCTTAGGTTTTATGTCTGGCACAGTTCCCGTCTTTGGCGGTTTATACATAACAGATTTTACCGACAAGCCATTTGATGTTCATCTTTCGTTCCATATCAATAATCTAAAAACGCGGACAGAAGTTCTTCGGTGGTATTTGGATATAAATTCTGGTGGAGTTGTTCATACTAATGACGAGCTAGATAAAGTCAGGGAACTTTTAGAAAAAGAAAGAAAAAATAATGGAGAAAAAGAAAACTGAAAAACAACGTATTCACAGAATAGTCGTGGGGGCATTACGAGAAACTATTAGAATACACGGACAAATAAATAGACTACTTATAGGAAGCGCAGCAAAACGAATTACTGGTACACTATTAGCTAAGGAGAAAAAAAATGCAAGTATTCATAATGATGCAAAGTGAAGGAAAAGGACGAACCAGAGTTAGAGAAGTTTATTTTGATGAACAAAAAGCTAAAGATTTTATAGGAACACCACAGCCAGAAACTATAAAATGTAAATGCTGTGGCCAACAAAAGAACAATCCAGAATATTATGACGATGCAACTGAAACTTGGAAAAAGAAACTATTTATAATAGAACGCACTGTGGAATAAGGAAAAAATAATGAACGATTTGATTCCGAGGACTCTTAGATGTCGCGTTAACGAAACCACCATAGAAGTTTGTCACGGAGAAATACCAGACATATTCAGACAGTCATATTATGACCCAGTCACAGAGTTTGAGTTGCCAGACGCAAAAGAGACAGGTACAGACGAGGATTTCAGAGATTGGCTAGATAGTTATCGTCGCGCAAATCTGTCTGGTGTTAACGCTTGGTATGAAGTAATGTTGTTACATAAATCTTGTTGTTCATAGGAGAAGTAAAATGGAACTAATTTTTTATCCATCACTTACATTGCTGGAGAAGTGTGAACCAGTACCTGATTTTGGGAAGGGACAAAGACGTAAAGATAGACTTGATCTAGCAAATATGATGTTCAATATTATGAGAAAAAATAACGGTGCAGGACTTGCTGCGCCACAGGTAGGTTTGAATATTCGTATGTTCGTGTGTAACATTGGCGGTGGCCGTTCAGTAAATAACCACGCCATTTGGAATCCAGTCCTCAATGAAATAGAGGGGTGTGTCGAATCAACCGAAGGATGTCTATCTATACCAGGAGTAAGCGTCACTTTAACAAGAGCAACATCATCTGTTCTGTCGGGCACCGGTGTAAATTGTAAACCAGTAATGTTTGTTGGTGACGCAGCAATGACAAGAATATGGCAACATGAAATCGACCATCTCGATGGAAAATTGATCATTGATAATATGAGTCATGATGACGCAGTAAAAAACCGCAAAGCGATGAAGTCTCTGTTAAAAAATGTTGTTGTCTAACGGGGGACATTATGAAAAAACAAAAAATAGTCAACGCATGGGTTTTTCTTAAATGTATTGATCCCATTAAGTGGGAATGGTTTTGTTTTCCTTTTCTTAGAGTCCGGATGACAGGACACACTAAGACACCAACTGGCGCAAAACGCGCAGCCAAGCGAACCATAGAACGTCTTGGGTACAAAACGAACATTAAAATTCTTTGGCCAAAATTTGTTGCGAGAACATCAAATAGTAAAGATAAGGCTTAAAATAAAAGATGTTTTCAACTTTTTTCAACTTTTTTGGAACATTTATTTAATTTCGTACTCTCTTTACTAATAAAGACTATCACTTTTTCAATCGCTTGTTTTTCACATGAAACATTCAACAATAGTGATTATTCGCTGGTGTTTAACATTCGGTTTGTTTACTCCATATATATTCTTTGTCTAGCTTGACATTTCCAATGATTTATAAAGAATACGATAGAACAGCGAATTATTCTAATCGCAGTAATATGACATCAGAAGCAAAATCGAAGATTCCAACAAGTAAGAGTTAACTGATAGTTTAACAAAATCTGAGCAGTGCGCGCGGAGATAAATCAAATGGAATGTTTAATTTGTCATCAAAAAATAAGCCCTGGGGAACAAATATTTTGGGGCAATCAGATGGTTTATTGCGGCCCCGGAGAACGCGATTGTAGCTACTCTGAGGCTGCGTCAGGTCTAGTAGGGGCAACGCACCTAAGTTGTCTGGAAAATCGCGTAGCGGCTGCGAAAGAATTAAATACGGTGGTTTCTGAGCCTGTGGTGGAGTCTGTTGTTACAAGATCAGATGCTTTGGACGCTTTTAAGGGGTTGTAGTCATGAAGGGTGTTAAGTGGATAAAAAGAAATATACCGGTACGAAAACTAAATGATAGGGTGATCACAACAGCAGAGTCTTATTCAGCGGTATTGGGTAATATATCCCTTACTTGTCGTCCTAGTATTAAATATCCCAATCATTATGAACATAAGGCATATTGTGTTGGATATCAGGGCAGTGCTCGCTATAATGGCCAATCTGTTTTTGGAACAGTTAGAAAATCGTTGCACTTAGCAAAGAAGGATGCTGAAAAATTTGCTACCAGATATCTGCTAGGTGGAGGAAATATCGTCCTGAAACAACTCAAACGAACTGGTTTGTTGGAAGAAGCGTTATTTGATGTTGGGATTGATATATAAAGGAGCTAAAATGTCCGAATGGATAGTTGCGTGCCCGATATGTGGTAAGCCGTATATGTTCTACGATTATGTTATTATGGACCAATCTGCGTGTCGTGATTGTCAAAATAAGGCCGGGGGCGGTATCGGTGGTAGGACTGTTGAATGTCCAATTTGTGGTAAGCCTTATAAGTTTTATCCGTACTATGTTGGAGATCAATCGGCGTGTCCTTCTTGTCGAGAAAAGGCTTACGATAGATTGCCAAAATGGAGTTAATAAATGATTGAAACTGAAAACAAACAGAAAGTCACCACCATTTTCCCCGAACACGGGGTAATAACAGACAAAAGCCTTGGTTCCTTAAATGAACAATTCCGTAAATTACCCTCATATGTCGGTGATTTTCTTATCGCAGAAATGGTTGACCCCAAAGACCCGACACCAGGACTTGAACGCATTGGCCAGTTACTCAAAAATCATCTCATGGATTCTAATCAAAAAGAATTTATAAAAAGTTGCATTAGGGAACGGGGAGAATATACCCTTATTGGTCGTATCAGATGTCGATATGACGAAGGTAAAGACATTTATTGGGTCGATGTTAATTGTCTAGGTAATCAATATGTTCGTATAGATAATTATTTGATTGCCGAGTATGGAGAGACTCTATTGACGGCAGGCGCCTGGGGGGTGTTCAAGATAGTGTACGATGAATCTTTCATCATGAGGAAAAGATTATATCCATTTTTAGTAACAGAATTCAAACCAATGCAGATTACTGGTATAGATTTGGATACCTGGATTAGTCGTCGGTCTCAATTTACTGACAATGAATGGCTTAACCTGATGATTAATAGTGTAGGATTTGATCCAACCTATCTTTCGGAAGAAGAGAAGTGGTTGTATATGGTGAGGATGGTTCCGTTTATTGAGCAAAATGTCAATATGGTCGAACTCGGTGCCACGATGACAGGAAAAACATTCGCTTATCAATCTTTGAGTAGTTATGGATTTGTAATTTCTGGATCACAGACTACCGTTGCATCTTTATTTTATGATAAGTTGAGACGCCAATTAGGTTTGATAGGTTATCGAGATGTTGTTGCTTTCGATGAATTTACCAATAGTCGTGGCGGGAATAAGTGGTCTGGGCAAGGCGACTTGATAGATTTACTGAAAGATTTTATGAATTCTGGAAAATTTGGCAGAGGTACGGCTGAATTTGCGTCCGATTGTTCTATCACTTTTATGGGTAATATTAGCTGCGATAGGGACAAAAGAGAGGTTGCTGTAAGATATAGGAATCTATTTTCTCCACTTCCTCAAGCAGTTAGTCAAGATCGAGCGTTCCTTGACCGGATACATGGGTTTATACCAGGATGGCGCATTGGACCAATCAAAGAATCTAATCTCGCAAAGGGTGTAGGGTTTACGGCTGATTATATGTCAGAAATAATGCACAGAATGAGGGATTGTAATTATGCCAACGTCATACTGCAAAATGTAGATTTCGGTAAAATGGGTCAAAGAGATCAGCGATCATTGATGCGCATTGGATCGGGATTATTAAAACTTGTGTTTCCACATAGAACACCGACAACAATAGAATCAAATGAGTTAAAAACTGTTTTGGACATTGCTGTTGATTTAAGGGGTAGGGTATTGGATCAATTGGCTATAATTTGTCCTGGTGAATTCAAGGGTGTTAAGTTGGAGTATAAAATCAAATGAATAAAGAAATATTAAAACAACAACAAATCAAATTATTGAATGATCCAATGAATGTACATATCATTGATATTATTACAAAAAAGGTGAAACACAAACATATTGAGTATAGACAAGAATTAACTATATACAATTCTAGAAATAGGTTGTATCGCTTTTGGGTAAATCCACCGTGTAGTTTTATTTATACAAGAATGATAGAAGATGTTTCACCTGAAGTCCCTGTATCTTATCGGGAATTAGATTCACGTACGAATACTCTGGCAGCAGCAAGATTAATAAACAAAGAACCATGGGTCAGGGATTTTGCTTTATCGCTACCAAAAGGAGAATAAAATGAAGTTGGATGCAATAGAATGATGGTTTATATCAAAGGAGTAAAGTTAGTATGAAAATAAAACAACCAAACAATAAGTACATATGTGAAACAATTTATGGAAACGTGGTAGAATTCATTTTTGAAGAAAAAAACGAACCAGACTATATCACGAAATATTGGACTGTACAATTTACCAAAACCCCAAAGGGTAGGAAAAAAATAATAGCAGAAATTGTAGAAGAATTTGATCCAGACGACAAGAGAGTTATTCATATTTCTTTATATTTTAATGATAGTGTTACCAATAAAGAAAGGACGAAAATCAAAAGATATTTAACAGATGGATTAAATGGTCTAAGCAAAGTAATGGTAAACGCAATAGAATTACATCCATGTATTGATGGTTTTGTAATTGATTTTGTTTAAGGAGAAAATAGTGAATTTTGTGAATGAACCTAAAGTGGCACTTATAGGAAAGCCAGTTTTTGAAATCGATGGAGTCATGAGATTCCTTGATGAACATGGATATTCTTGGCCAGAACTTGAAGAAAAATTACAACAAATGATATCACTTGGGGATGACGATGCAGAATGGCTCGTGGAAACAGCGGGTCGTATGTGTTACCAAAGTTGGCCAAAACGTGGCGAGACAATGAAGGGACGATCACACGAAGACCACATCAAACATCTGATCGAGGTGAAGCATGGCGCATGTATAGAGCACGCCAATTTCACTTTTGCAATATGGGGTATAAGTCGCTCCTTGTCCCACGAACTAGTTAGGCATCGTATAGCTTCTTATTGCCTAGCTGGTGATACGGTTATTCATAGTGGAAGTAGAATACATGGCAGGTTCAAGGGGATGCTTAAGAAATGGACTATAAAACAATTGTTTGACTGGTCCCTAGATAAGAAAAGAAAAGGAAGATTAAAACGCATTTTGATTAGGTGTTTTGATAATGAAAAAATAATTCCTATAAATATTAAGTCTGTACAACAATCTGGATTGAAACAACTGGTTAAAGTTACTTTGGCTGACGGAAAATGGATTAGATGTTCCAAGGATCATCGCTTTTTAACCAATATTAATGGTAAAAATATTTGGAAATCCATAAAAGAACTTTCTGTCGGAGAATTATTGGCTATTAACGGGAAACCTATATATAAAGATATGGGGTGGCTTAGACGTAAATATCATGATGAAAATTTATCACAGAAAGAAATGGCTAAATTGGCAGGAGTTAGTCACCATACTATTAGATCATGGATAAGGAAGTATAAATTGCAAAAGAGTTTTGGAAGTTGGAGCATAGGAAAAACACCGTGGAATAAAAATAAAACATATTGCGCCGGTTGGCATCATTCGCTGGAAACTCGTGAAACTCTAAGCCAAAAGAAAATGGGGAGCGGAAATCCACGATGGTTGGGAGATGCAGCCAGCCAACAAGCTGGACGCTTTCGGGCACAAAAACTTTATGATATAAAGCCGTGTGAAACATGCGGGAGCGAAGAAGATATATGCCGTCATCATATAGATGAGAATACTCACAATAATGATGCCAATAATATTGAATTTTTATGCAATAGTTGTCATACAACGAAACACGCCGCCATGATGGGAAAATTCACACATACAATTGATTGGCAACCCATTCGGTCTATAGTGCCAGACGGAAAAGAGATGACATACGATATAGAAGTTGATCACGATTGTCATAATTTCGTTGCTAACGGGTTTATTACACACAATTCACAATTATCACAGCGTTACGTAGATTCGTCCAGTGTAGCTTTCATAGTGCCACCCGCTATCCAGGAGTTAGCTAAAATAGACCAGAATGCTTATCAAAAGTGGGTTGATCATTGCGAACAGTCAAGGTCGCTTTACGAAGAACTGACAAGCAAACTATCAGATATGTATGTGGATATTGAAAGTAAGTTGGAAAGGCGAAAAAAGGCGCGTCAGGCTGCAAGGTCTGTGCTTCCTAATGCTACTGAAACCAAGATAGTTGTCACTATGAACGCTAGGGCTATTCGTCATCTGATTGAGCTTAGAGCCAACCCCGCTGCGGATGTCGAGATTAGAAAATTAGCTGTCAAGATATGCCGCATCCTACAAGATAAAGCCCCACTTTTTGCCCATGGACTAGGTATAGTCAAGCTTGAGGATGGAACAGAAGGAGTCGAATCAAAATACCCCAGGGTATAAAACAAAATATCAAAAAGATGGAACAAAATAATGAGTTATGGGTATAATAGCATGGATGGATTTGATACATACATCACAACAGAATTGGGCTTATCACAGGAAACGCTTTCGGCGTATAAAAGAGATGTTCAGGAATTTCTTGATTTTATTGGGACGCAAACCTTGACGGCCCAACTTATAGAAATATTTGTAAATCATCTGAAACAACGTGGTCTAAAATCTACAACGGTACGAAGAAAATGCATGTCGGTTCGGTGCCTGTGTCATCATCTCATAGGAATGGGTCGTCTAGACTCCAACATACTTGGTATGATTAATTCAATCCGTATAGATAGGAGAACGTCAGATGCCTTGGATTCTAAAGATGTGGATACTCTCATTTCTGCTGTGGGGAAACGTACGCCCTTATTGCGAACAGCTAACATTCGCCGCGATGTCGCTACTATACTAACACTGTATCATAGTGGACTTAGGGCGTCTGAGTTATGTGGTCTAAATTTGGATGACATAGATTTCTCTCGACGAACAATACGAGTGAGGGGCAAGGGCAATTGTGATCGAATAGTACCAACTACTCCCAGATGTGCCCAAGCGATTATGGAATATATAGATTTGGAACGCAAATCCGAAACCAATGCTATTTTCGTCACAACCAATGGTCAAAGAATAACCCGTAGGGCTGTCAGCGACATGCTCACGTCTCTTTCTCGTCGGGCGGGTATAAAACACACTACCGCTCATATGCTTCGTAGAAGCTGCGCCACGTCTTTGATGAACAGCGGAATGGATTTGGAATTAATCCAAGTTTTATTGGGTCATCAAAATTTATCAACTACTCAAACATATTTAGTAACTACCCTGGATCGACTCAAAAACATTCACCAATGTTGCCACCCTTTAGGAGCAAAGTATGAAGCTTAATGGGAAGAAAGTACAGGGTAGTTACAAACATCATGAGGAACATGAAGAAGATACTGGGATAGCAATTCCGATACAACTGGACGAATTAGTAGACGAATTTCTACTACAAACACGTCGTTTGTTGGTCGTAGGCGAGATAAATGAAATATCATCCACCTATATCTGTAGTTATTTGCAATTGTTCTCATTAACAAAAGACCCCGTATATATGTATATCAATAGTCCTGGGGGGTGTCTATCATCTGGGTATGCCATTATAGATCAAATGTTAGCTTGTCGGTACCCCATTTACACTATTATTCGTGGACAAGGCCATTCAATGGGCGCTATGATCGCTGCGTTTGGCACAAAGGGACATAGGTATGCAACGCCGAATTCATCAATTATGCTCCATTCTGTTATCATTCAGAATCCACCAGATTCTATTGATCGTCATACCGCGATGATGAATTATCTTATAGAAGACAGTAACAGAAAAGTTGCCAATCTAGCAAAAAGATTAAAGTTAACGACAAAACAATTAACAGAATTAATGAATACAACTAAATGGATGTCTCCTAAGCAAGCGATTAAAATTGGTTTAATTGATGGAATATGGACACCCAGATTGGAACGATCTGTTTCTAGGAGTATTAAGAAATGATGCGACAACAACGCCGTATAACTAAAGCGTATTTTGATATGGCTCGTCATCAATATACACCATTAATACATAAATTGGCATATCGTGTAGGTGTCCATTCAACACAAGTAGAAGAACTGAAAATTAGGGCTTTGGAAGAATTATTAAAGTGCATGATTTGTTATAATCGTAGTGGTTCGTTTATGACATTTTTCCATGGTAGACTATTCGATATTTTTAGGCACATAAGAGACGCGGAATTTAGGGCGAAAAGAATACCAACCAAACCGTCTGATTCAATGACGCATGTTGCTGGACCTTGTCATGATATGGATTCTCCCATAATGGTACGAGAGTGTCTTGAGTGTCTTGATGAGAGCGAAAAACAAGTTATCGTAAAGCTTTTCTTTAATGAAAAAACTGTAAGGCAGATATCTGGTGATTTAAGCATCGTCCCTTCTACTGTATGCAGAATCAAAACAAGGGCTATCAGAAAAATGCAACGAAAATGTAAGCTGGAGTTAAACTATGGAAAATGAAAAGGGTCATAACAAAAATAAAAAAGAACGCAGAAAAAATGAACGACTGCTAAGACGAGTGGGATTAGATTTATGTGCGTGTGGTGGGGGGCATAGACTTGAGTGTTCTGGGGTGTGTCGCAAGATTCATACGGATATTAAAACTAGGCGAGTAGAATGCCAAGAAATGTACCGGATAGATCATTCGACCGCTAAACAAGACAATCATCGCCGTCCAAAACGCACATGGAAATTTGGTCGCCAAAAAGAGGAAGCTGACAATAAGCAGTCAAAACAAAGGCGCCGTGAAAGATTAGAAAGAGATCAATCAGAATAGTTCATCGAATGTGTATAAACTTTCAACAAGTTAGTTCGATTGGGTGTTAAATCGGAGGATGTGAAATGGAAAAGTGGTGGATCATATCGGTATTGTTAGTGGTTATGGCTATGCCAATGGGCGGTTGTGCTACACTAAGCGGTGGTAATAGTCAAAATTGGCAGCAGAACATTGAACAACTGAAAGATAACATCTTCATGTTTTCTAAGTTAGCTGCTAGAATAGCTTTGGCCGAAGCGGATATGTCATCGTATGACGTAGCAATTGTGGAAAGATACTTAGTAGCACTGCAAGACCTATTAGCCGTACCTGGTCAGCCAGATTTTACGGGAGCAAGGGCGCTCGTGGGCAAAGAACTGCCGTCAAGATATCATGTGTATGGCCTAACAATTATTGATATATTAGAGAGATATTTACTGGCGGCGGACCTTGATGTAACTGAAGATCAAGAGGCTATTGCGGCTATAATTTCGGCCGGTATTAATGGAGCACTTGAAGCCGTACGGGAATTTGCCGTATAAGTATTGATTTGGGACAGAAAACTGCTAGTCAGAAAAGGACAACCCTATGTTCGTGAGTGATTCATATAACCGTAAGTCCCGCATACCTTTTTTTTCCTCGATTATCCTGTGTTTACTTTGTATCGGCTTGGTAGCTATTATACCATCGGCCGCTCAACCACCAGACCAAGATACAATAGTCAAAGAAATACAGATAGACGAGATAGCGTTAAAGCAACGTGAAATGCAAGACACTGTTGTTATGGTGGCGACCGATCGGGGTCGTGGTTCTGGAACAATTATTGATGTCAGTGAAACTGACACAGAGGGTACGTTTGAATATCGTGTGTTAACAAATGCTCATGTAACCACTTCCAGATTCAGGACACGTCTGCAAGACGTAGATTCCCTCACCGGGAAAATTGTCATAAACACGGTTGATACTGGTTGTCAAATTATCATATTTGATAATCCAGATAGTGACTGGGATGAGTGTAACGCCAAGGTAGTTGTAGAAAACGTACTATATGACATCGCAATCTTGTCGTTCGTATATGATCGAGAACTTTACGTCGCTAATATGGCCAATGAAGATATGCTAAAACGGGTCAGAGTTTTTGATGAAATATTCACAATTGGTTGTCAACTAGGTACGGCCCCTAGTCCGACCTTTGGTATCATATCACAAATAATCACAGGCAGCACGGGCGATAAAGAGTGGGTAGTATACATGAATACAGCGCACATCGCTCCTGGCGCTAGTGGCGGTGGGTTATTTAAGAAATACGACGGCCATTATTATCTGATAGGTGTTCCATTTAGTGTCTCTATGGCAAATAACGGTCAATTTATAACCCATATGGCACACGCAATATCTATTACAACTGCAAGAGAATTTATTGATCAAAGTCTGGTAACTTATCCATGAGTCAAATAGATAAAATTATCAATGGTATGCAAGCCGCACCAATGCCTAGTGATTATTGGGAGTCGTCAAATATAGAATTTCCAGAATTAATGGTAAGTAAAACTATTATACAACACAATAATCAATCAGTATGGGGACACACAATGTCAGTAATAGATATACTGACGATCAAGAACCCCATCACTTTGCTGTCTGGCCTATTCCATGACCTGGGGAAAGGATATATAATACCCACAGATGACCCATCTCTCCCCAGATTTCCTGGACATAGTCTAGAATCATCATGCATAGCTCAAACAACACTAAAAAAATGGGGAGCTTCTTCGTATTTTATCGATCGTGTTATGCGTTTAATATGTATGCATATGTATGATATAAAAATAATACCACAAGAAAAATCAATTCGCAAATTTATCGCAAACGTCGGGCCAGACAATATTGATAATTGGTTTGTATTGCGTATTGCGGATTCTTGTTCCTATGCTTCGCACCAACGATATTATAATCGTTTAATAGAACCGTTCAGAATTGCAATAATGTCATATTTGAAACAACAACCAAGTGCCGATCAGCCGGAATTTGCCAGTAAAGACGAGATCGGCAACATATGTATAGAAGGGGGAGACTGCTAGTGGGTCTTCAGAAGTATTCGCCGCAAGGATTCGCGTTTGAAATTTTTCGTGATAGATATGCTATTCACGCCGAAGAAACGTTTGAACAAGCCTGTGAACGAGTCGCTAGATTTATTGCAGATGCAGAGATGGGGGTCAAGAGAGATGAATACTTCTCTAGATTCTTGGATATTCTTGATACAAATCGCTTTTCCCCTGGAGGAAGAATTTGGAGGGGAGCAGGACGACCAAGGGGGCAATTATTAAATTGTTTTGTATGGAGCGATGACCTTGATTCCAGAGAAGGGTGGGGAGATGTACTTAGAGCAGTCACTATCATTTCAGGTACCGGTGGTGGGGTCGGCATCAATTTTTCACGAATACGTCCAAAGGGTACTCTTATTCGTGGTACAGGAGGTGAGGCTACCGGCGCAGTTAGTCTTATGCGAGCAATCAACGCTGTCTGCAATGAACTGCGTGAGGGCGGAGGTAGAAGATCGGCTTTAATGTTTTGTCTCAACTATGACCATCCAGATTTAATAGAATTTCTCGAAGCAAAATTGGATAGAAAAGAACTGAGCAATGCAAATATCTCAGTTTGTATAGATGACACCTTCTTAAAATTACTAGACGAACAAGGAGAGGTAATTTTCAAGTGGCAAGGCGATGAAATAGGAAGGATCGCGGCCAAAGATATTTGGGACAAGATTGTTAAAAACGCCCTAGAAAGTGGAGACCCAGGATTGTTAAATATAGGTTTAGCCAATACCATGAACACAATTTCTTATCGACATGATTTGGTGAGTACAAATCCCTGCGGTGAAATTTGGATGCCACCATATGATTGTTGTTGTCTTGGTGCCGTGAATCTTTACACTCATGTTACGGACGGCGATATTGATTGGGATATGTTAGAAGAAACTATAGCAATAGGTGTGCGGTTTTTGGATAACGTTTTGGATCAAAATAATTACCCTATGCCAATTATTCAAGAAACGTGTCAGAAATATCGCAGGATTGGTCTTGGTGTCATGGGACTCCACGATATGTTGTTAGAACTTGGTTTGAAATACTCTAGTCAAGCAGCAAGGGATGTAGTTGATAAAGTTATGGGCTTTGTAAAAAAACAGGCATACCATGCCAGTATTGCAATTGCCATCGAAAAGGGGTCATTCCATGCGTTCGATGTAAATCAACACGTTAAGACCGGATTTATTAAAAAATGTCTTGGACGAAGACATCATCGATTAATAAAAGAACATGGTCTTCGTAATTGCGCTCTGCTTTGCATCGCGCCAACCGGGACCACATCTATTGTTGCAGGTTGTTCGTCTGGAATTGAACCGTTATTTCAACCAGTATATAAGCGAAGATTTAACCGGCATAAAGACATGCACGACGAAAAAAGGAACGGGGCATCGGAAGTTGTGATACATCCGCTTCTGAAACAGTTTCTACAGCGTGGTCGGTCAGTGAAGCATTTTCAGGGGGCTCATGATATTTCTCCAGAGGCTCATTTGATGATGCAGGCAGTGTGTCAAAAACACCTAGATAATTCCATCTCCAAGACGATCAATCTGCCAACAGACTATCCTGTCGAGCAATTGTCTAGGGAAATGAGCAAATACATAAGAGAACTCAAGGGTATCACTGTATATAGAGATGGTAGTCGGGGTACATCTCCGTTGACTCTGATTTCTCCATCAGAAGCTCAAAAATATCTAGAAAATGCGATAGAAGAAGCAGCCGTAAATGATTGTCCAAGTGGTGTGTGCGATATACCCGAACACGAGAAAGGTGTTGAGTAGATGAATAATGAGCGAACAATTTTGCAGGAAGCCGTAGATATAGTTAAAGAACACGGTTCAATAACAGAAGCCGCTAAGGAATTGGGTATTCCTCGCAAAACATTGAGTGGTAGATTTCATAAGGCTATCGACAGGGGATACACAGCGAATGCCCCGGTGATAGATGTGGATCAAGAAGTACAATTAGATGCCAAATTGAAGACTGCTACGCGAGACAAGAGATCGTTACAAAAGAAGTATAACGAACTTCTTACGATGTTTGAAAACCAATCTGGTAGGATTAGTGCAATAGAATTATTCAGCAAGAATATGGATTTAGTACATGAGCAGCCGATCAGAATTAGTCCAGACAGCAAGCAGTCCGAATCGACAGCCGTTATTTTGTGTTCCGACATCCATTTTGAGGAACAGGTTGATCCAGGTACAGTTGATGGTCTCAATGAATATAATATCACAATAGCTAAACGAAGATTCCAAAATGTCTTTACCAATGGATTGAAACTAGTAGAAATGGGACGAAGTAAATCGGCTATAAAGAAATTGGTATTGTGGTTGGGTGGCGATCTAATTAGTGGATATATACACGAAGAATTAATGGAGAGCAACGCTTTATCTCCAATAGAAGCTTCAATTGAAGTTTATAAGTTGTGTAAATCTGCTATCGACTTCTTGGTCACCAATGGAGATTTTGAGGAAATAGTTGTGATGACAAGTGTGGGTAATCATGGTCGCACTACCCCCAAAATAAGAATTTCTACTTGTGTGGAAAATAGTTTTGAGTGGCTTGTATATAATTTCCTAGCTACTCATTACGCAGAATCCGAGACAGTCAGATTCAAGTTATCTCGTGGATATTTCAATTATCTAGACGTGTACGGATATACACTTAGGTTTCATCATGGTAATTATGTCAGGTATGCTGGTGGGGTAGGCGGATTAACTATTCCACTAAATAAGGCTATTGCCCAATGGAATCAAGCGAGACCTGCCGATTTGGATATTTTTGCCCACTGGCACCAAAGAATGTCTGGAAAAAATTATGTTGGCAACGGTTCCATTATAGGTTATGGACCCTATGCCCTAAGTATTAAGGCGTCATTTGAGAAACCGCAACAATCGTTTTTCCTCATGCATCCACGTTGGGGTAAAACAGTTGAAGCTCCAATTTGGGTTGATTAAAGGGAGAAAACCAGATGGGTAAACAATTTGTACAAACTTATGCGTGGTCTGAGAGCCGTGTTAAGTGTTTAAGAGAATGTGCTTGGAAATATAATTTAACATATAATGTGGCCTGGGAAGGCTGGTTGGCCAGTGCGCCTCAAGAGAAGCGCAGAGCATATATGTTGAAAAACATGACAAATCTTCCTATGTTTATTGGCTCGATTGTCCACAATATAATAGAAGACATTATCACTGAAGGTCGCAAGACAGGAAAGTGGAAAACACTAGAACAAGCACAACACGATGGTGTCCAAGCTCTGCGCAAGGGATGGAAGCAATCAACCGACAAAAGATGGCAGAGTAGCCCTAAGTATAATATTAATCTTGCCGAACATTTCTATCAGGAAGAGGTTGACAAGGAACAGCTCAATGCTTTCAAACAGAAGGTGTTTACATCATTAAAGGCATTTTATGATATGCCATTGTTCAAAGTTTTACAGGGTCTTGAAAAGGATGCATGGCTTACTCTCGAAGACTTCCAGAAATTCCAATTAAATACCGGTGAAGAAGTAGCTGTTAAAATAGACTGTGGATTTAGGTATCAAGGAAAAGTTTATCTTTTGGATTGGAAAACAGGGAGAGTTAGTGACAGTGTGATAGACCAGCTTGTAACTTACAGTATGTACGCATTAAAGCAGGGATGGGCAACGAAGCCAGAAGATATAGTAATCATCCCAGTGTATCTAGCAGCGTTTGTAGAATTAGGAGAAAGAGCGATTCCACATCTTGATGTCACAATGCAACACATGAAGAGACAGGCTGGTATTATTCGTAACGAATATCCCTTATTGGCCAAAACTTTTGAGAATAGAAATAATCCATCTTATTTTACAAAAACCGATAACGAAAAAGCCTGTGTGAAATGTCATTTCAGAGACATGTGTGATGGCTCACGGACAGATATAGATGAGAATGAAACTCCATTTTAATTATGGAAAAATAAAATGTCAAAATTTATCGATTTAACGGGACAAAAATTCGGGAGACTGACTGTTATTGAGAGGGTTTCTAACAGCAAGCACAGTCGGTCCATGTGGTTATGTAAGTGTGATTGCGGAATAGAAAAGATTATTTTAGGTAATGATCTACATAGAAACCATACCAAAAGTTGTGGGTGTTTACGGAAAGAAACAACAAGACAACGATTTACAAAACATGGCCATTCTAAAAAGGGTAAAGTAACTAAAATTTATTCAATATGGTTGAGTATGATCCAGCGATGTACTAATCCGAAAAATAAAAATTATCACCACTATGGTGGTCGAGGAATCACGGTTTGTAAACGATGGAGTAATTCATTTGAGAATTTTAATAAAGATATGGCCAAGGAGTGGAAGTTAAAACTTACGATCGAACGAAAAAATAATGATAAGGGTTATTGTAAGAATAATTGTTATTGGGCCACCTGGAGTCAACAACAAAGAAACAAACGAAATAATCGTTTGATTTCATATCTCGGCAAATCTCAATGTATCGCCGCCTGGGCAGAAGAAATGGATATTCCAGATTATATTATTGATCAACGCATTAAGCGTGGTTGGGATATAGCGAAAGCCCTAGAAACGCCAGTAAGAAAAAAACATTAATGATGGAAATAAAATTGTTTACAGACGGGGGAATCCGAGAAGGAGTTATGGCCCTGGGTTTCGTGGCATACGATATTGATGATAACGAAATTTTCTCAGGTAATCGTCGTTGTGGAAATAATGGAACATCAAATATTTCAGAATATAGGGCGCTAATAGCTGGATTAATAGCGTCATTGACCCACAAAGTTGATGTAGTTCATGTGTATTCAGATTCACAATTGATGGTCAAACAAGTAATCGGAGCCTTCAAAGTCAACAAGCCAGAACTCAAACAACATCGTGATCGTGTACGAGAACTTCTAGAACAGTTTGAAGATCACTCAATTAGGTGGGTGCCACGACATGAAAATAAACGAGCAGATGCACTTGTAAACGAGGTTTTTGAAAAAAGGAAAAATAAATGTTCAAAGCCAAAACCAAAAAAACGTTAAAAGAATTAGCACCGATGGCATTAGTGGCGACTGTGCTGGCGATCATCGCCCTATTCTTGTGTGTCGGGCCAGGGTGTGTATCACCCGATGCGGTTAAAACGGAGATTCAAGGTGTTCGTAACGATATGGGTAAACTTGAAAAAGTAGTAGAACAAAAAGCAGAAATTACAACAATTGCTGAAACCATAGAACACTTTAAGCAAGAAGTTAATCAAAATTTGTTAGCTATGAGTAAGACTATAAACAATTCTGGCACAATAAAATACGGAGGCGGTGGGTGGATTGTAGTCGGTACCAGTTTAATCGCAATCATTTTTGTGGGTGCGGGGTTGTTGTTAGTGCGAGCATTTATGAAACGAGGCGACATGTTAACTCTCTTGACTGGCACCATTAAGAATGCGGGCAAGAATTCACCAGAAATCGCACAAATTATTAAAAAGCAGCTTAAAATCGATACATCAAATGGAGGTCCATTTACGGAACGACATCGTAAAAGTTTAGGTAATTTCACAAAAAAAGTGGGAACTTTTATGGAACAAAAGGTCGATTCGGAGGTATAATAAGTCATGCCAACCTATGAATACGAATGTGCTGTATGTGGTCGTGCATTAGAGGCATTTCACAGTATGTCAGCAGAGCCCCTTACGGAGTGCCCCGAATGTCATAAGCCCACATTGGTTAAGCTGATCAGTTGCGGGGCGGCTGTGATAGTAAGAGGTACTGAAACGCCTTGTCGGGGTTTCCGAGGCCGCAAGACACCGCTAGATCGACTGGGCGAAGGTAAGAATGTGGGTAAAAAACCTTTCTGGAGAGAAGGCCCTGTTGATAAAAATATTCTAAAAAATCCAGAAAAATACATAAAAAAGGGGGAGATAGATTAATGGATAAAACAGAAATCCAGACTGGTCCACCAGACAGAGATGATAGACCACTCAAGGGACTACAAGATACAGGTAAGATTAATTTTGAATGTGCCAATTGTTGTCGCCCCTTATTGGTGTTACAATTAGCGGCAATAGAAGGTGCTGGTCAATCAACAGTTCTTACTAGAGTGGCAGTAAAGTGTGGTTTTTGTGGATGCTATTCTAATATACAACAGGTATCAGGACAATTTTACCCTGGTGCACCTAACGACCGTATGGCATTTGATATTGCAGATGATTATGCTGATGCTCCAGATACAGATGTTTTGTTTGAAGCGTGGAGTAAATGAAAGTAATTGTAGTTGATATCAACGGGACACCACACGAAATATCTGAGGGGGTACGGCCCGATTTCGATGTGGCAGCAAGATGGTCAGGACATAGATATCTGGTACTTGCCTCAAACGCTGGTGATCTATTTGATCCCATGGATGTCAATAATAAGATACATAAGAGAGATCGTGAACGTGGCGGATTGTTTTGGAGACTAAGAACATGTAGTCGGGAGTGTTATCAGCGATATACTACTTTCCTGCGAAGTAAAAATAGAACACCGTTTCTTCTGGCTCAAAGGAGATTTCGAAATGACTTTTGATGAATTCAAGAAAAATTTTATGGACTTTTTGTGTGGCTCAAATGTAAATTTGGGTCGCCTACGCAGTAAAACACGAGGCGTATTTTTGGAAACCGCAGCTAAAAGATTTGATGCTTACGGTGGGTTTGACGAAAAGGATTTCGAGAATTCTGATGAGACACTTCCAGAATCAAAAACCGCGCCTATGGATGATCGTGTTCTATGTATTAAACCGAAGAATCGACGGAGAGTTCTTGATGCTGGAAAGGGAGTTCATGCTATGACGCCAGGCGAATCAGCGCTAGCAGACGAACAACTGAACCGTTCCCCATACACAAACAGGTCTGGAAAAAAGGAATAAAATATGAACGAAACAACAGGTGACTTAACTTTAGCATTTGGTGCCACTGATCAAACACCTACTATAAGATTTTTGGCATCGTTGTCAGATGGACGAACAGTTATCCAAGACGATCGTCCTGGTCAAAGACATGCCTGGGCTCGGCTTGACAAATGGCTTGACGCAAATAAGGATATCTCGATCACCGGTCTGCGACTTCAAGGACCAGGTGGTATTGACGTAAAGATGCCCCCTAATCAGGAAGGGTACTTTTTAGGATATAAGAAAAATGCTGTTTGGGGCGGTTCACAATACAATTATGCTGGTATTGGATATTATGATGGACAAAAAATACTTGTGGTTTGGCATAGGCAACCCAAATTTGATCATTCATTTACCGAAGAACGAACTATTGCAAATGCGGGTTTCTTTTTGATTAAGAACTCCTAATGGCAATAAGACACCAACCACAAAGTGACAAACATCCGTACGCATCTCCCACAACACCTGGGTTATACGTAGCATTCCGAGATTATATTATAGAACTGGTATGTTGTAACTTAGACCCAAAGATAGGTCCACGATTTTGGTCTGACACAAAATATTGGGCACCAAAATATAAACGAGAGATACGGGGTATATCTAACATAGGAAAAGAACTGGATTTGACAGACACTCTAACTCAAACTGCTTTAACTCAGATTATTGACGAATACAAAATCAAAGCACTTGTGGCTAAAACAACGGTGACAAAAGTCGTAAGACTTACCCGTCGTCGCATAGCTGATCTAAAAACACACCGTGCAGCTTTGAGTCAGAAGCAGCAACCGCCAACAATTGATTCAAGAAAAAATTCTACTTTTGTCGACATGGGTATACAAAGTAAATTGTCGAAGGTAAGAAAAACAGAAAATGGCTAAGAAGAAACCAAATATTGATACCGAATCATTGGATGCATTTCTTATTCGAATGCATGGCACTGGAATTATTGCGACAGCCGACGAAGCACTACCTCCTAGTACCAGAGATGTTCTGCATACCCCACTGTCTCTCGACATCGCTCTTAACGGTGGTATTCCAGATGGCACTATTTGTCTCATTACCGGGCGCCCAAAAAGTGGCAAAACCACGTTGTGTTTAGAACTGCTCCGAAATGCACAGATTCTTAATCGTCCAACATTTTATATCAACATAGAACGAAGATGCACACCATCCCTGCTTTCTACCATTCAAGGATTAGACCCAACGAAACTACAAGTTATTCCGCACAAAATAGATAAACCACTCACTGCCGAAGATTATTTGAATATCATAGAACGTATCGCCAAGACACAAAAGAAAGCTGTTGTGGTAATTGACAGTATTGCTGCGCTTTCTACTATGACCGAACAGGAAGACGACATTGGTTCTAGCAGAGATATGGCTGGACCCGCCAAGTTGCTATCTGCGTTTTTTAGACGGGCTCAACAGATTGTCGATGCGCAAGATGTGATTTTGATTTTTATATCGCAAATGATGACTAACAGAGAACCTCGTGGTCCAAAATTTGTCGAAAAGGGTGGAGTTGCTATTCAATATGCTTGTTCTGTCTGGCTAAAAGTGGCCTGGACACAACAGTGGGAACGAAATGCAGAAACAAACGCTCCGGATGGACATGATATGCACATTACAGTACAGTCATCGGCAATGGGTAGGCCATATCTTCCGTGCATATTACCTCTTCGATATGGTATTGGAATAGATGTAGTCAGAGATATCGTTACAACAGCAGAAGAATTGGGGTTGATTGAAAAGGCGGGCGCATGGTACTCAATTCCTATGTTCGCCGATGTTACATCAAAATTCCAGGGATTGACGAGACTATCTAATTTTCTCAAAGAAAATCCAGACAAATTGAAACAACTGGAGACAGAAATAAGGAATATCATTTTTCCGCCAGAATCCGGAGCTAATAATGAATAGCACACAACTTAAACTTGATTGGTTGCCACAACCATTTGCCCTAACCACCAACATAATTGATAGACACTTTTTGGAATTAGCATATCAACACGGCAACGCAACCAGTCCTGACCCCAGCACCAAGAATGGTGCTGTACTAGTTGGGTCAGATAGTAAAATTATAACGTATGCGACTAACAGATTTGCTAGAGGAATAGCAGAAACGCGAACTCGCTTAACTGATAAGCCAACTAAATACCGAATGGTTGTTCATGCTGAAAATGGTGCGGTATTTAACGCTGCGCTACACGGGAAAAGCACACGAGATGCCACCCTGTATTGTCCGTTCTACGCTTGTTCTGAATGTGCAAAAGCTATTATTCAGTCTGGTATACGAAGGGTTGTCGGTCATGCTCAGTTCATGGCTATCGCATCTTCTCATCAGGCGTGGGTTGAGTCTATTATATATGGTTGGGGTATGATGCAAGAAGCTGGGGTAGAATGTGTTTTGTTCGATGGAATATTTGGCATATTAGCTAGGCTTAATTCTCAAGATATCGCGGTGTAAAATGGAAGTTAAACTCTTGAAAGGTGGAACAACTAAGATACGACTTAATAATAAGAAACTTCGCACAGAAGAAAAATCAAAATCAAAATTTCAACACTCTATAGGTAAACAATTGTGCGAACAGTATCCTCATGATACAATATTCGAAGAAGTTATCGTTCCAGGAGATGGATTTGTACTAGATTTTTTTATTCCATCATTGAATTTAGTGGTAGAATGTCATGGTAGACAGCATACAGAACATGTCAAACATTTTCACAAAACTAAACGGGAATTTCATCGCCAGCAGGATGCTGATCAGAATAAACGAGATTTTTGTGAACTCAATGGGTTTAAGATTATAGAGATTTACGATGAGTAACTTGATCGATGAAACCAAGATATATAAAGATAAATTGGATCAGTGGTGTAGATCGCTCGGACTTTTCCAGTATCAACCATCTAATACAGAAGTTGAAACTATTCTTGGATTTACGCGAGAATCTCTGAGAGAACGATCTTCTGTGCAGTTGGCGGAAGATGCTATTGTCTTGGCGCAATATGGTCTGTTTTTACAACAAAAAGCGAATGAATGTCAGACCTTTCTAAAATGGTCTAAGCAGGTAACTAATCGTTTGCTAGGAGATGATCGCCCCCTACTGCACCAATGGGTAAGACAAGCAGAATTAAGACTGGAACGAATACAGTACCTAGCTCGTCGAATCGAACTGGTAGGACAAAGTATCGGTGGTTTGGTAAGGGCTAGATATAATGAAGGGAGCAACCGATGAGTCCAATAGAATATATCAAAGAAGGTATTCGTGAAGGCAACTGGGAAACTGTTTGTGAGGGGTACGAACGACTTACGGGTGAAGCTTTACAATTGCCAGGAACAACGACAGCATCAAATGATGCTGAGTGCGCACTTAGACAGATCGCCGATATTGTATTGGGCTTGCCGAAAATTAAGTCTACTACAACATCTGTAGAAAAACCACCAAAATTAGAAAAGAAAAAATCGGGCAAACCAAAAGGAAGCAAAAATAGTAAAACTAAGAAAAAATCCATAGTTACCACTGATGGAGAAGACACTTCCATTTTGTTAAATGATAGTGACAGAACAACAGTCCAACGACAAGAAGGCGGTGTACGATTAATTACTAATGATCCTGATCCAAAAGAAGTAGAGAGAAACAAGAAGAGGGCTCTAAAAGCACGATCAAACAAACTGAAACTCGATAGACCCGTGGCTCGTAAATACGAAGCAATATGTAACGAGTGTGAAGGAACATTTGAGGCGGATCGCCCTAGTGGTGAGATGGGACAAAAATGTCCGAAGTGTCTTGGGGGACAGAAAAGTAGGTTCAATCATGGGAAATAAAACGAACGCCATATTGCAAGACCCAGGTATGGAGAGGGCTATTCTAGCCGGTATCACTACGTATGGCACTAGTTGTTTCTTTGAAGTTGAAGACATATTAGATATTCAAGATTTCTATTGGACACACAATAAAGAACTTTTTAAGATTCTTTCACATCTTGTTCACAAAGAAGACGTTAAGACATTTGATACTCCAAGTATACAAGCCGCAGCAAAAATTTTAGGATATGACAATTTCACCAACGGCGGTAAACACTTAGAATACCTAGAAGCCATCATGGACGAAGTTTGTTCGTCTCAAGAGAATGTTCGATCGCTAGTGGTCGCAGTTTATAAGCTTTCATTGGCAAGGCGTGGGTATTTGGTAGCCTTGACGATTCAACAGAATCTTCAAAAAATAACGGGTGCTGAAGATGTCGATAACATCATAGGTCAAATCGAAGAACCAATATTTGAATTTACTAGTCAAATTATGACCCAGGGTGTTGGTATAATATCGCTTGGCAAGCAATTCGAACATACCATGACTACCCTGTCTGAATCGCCACAAGATATTGTTGGTTTACCAACGGGTTTTCCAGCCTGGGATATGGCAATGGGTGGTGGTTTTAGACCGGCTACAGTCAATGTCGTTGGCGCCAGAACCAAGGTCGGAAAATGCATTGATTCGTTTAATACTGCAATATTAACCAGTGATGGTATATTAATGCCATACGAAATGTTTCATGTAAAATGTGAATGGGGATTATATCATCATATTAAGCAACAATTACTGAATGAGCATGGTAAACTTGTTCAACCAGAATACGGATGGGTTAACGGCTATAAGGATGTGATTAAAATTTACACCAAGTATGGTGCTTCATTAACTATGACACCCAATCATCCCATTCGCGTTTTAGATTCAACCGGAGAAATAATTTGGAAAAATGCTGAAAACTTATCTCCGGGAGATTATACGGTATGCCGACGTGGAGACAGATGTTGGGGAAACATTGCTGTAGACTTGGACGACGCATATGTTTTTGGTCTCCTGGTAGGCGATGGTTGCATTAACGACAGAATTGTTGACTTAGCTTCTCTCGATGGAATTTGTAGAGAGCAATTTACAGCTTTTATAGAAAGATATAATGGAGATATTGGCACAATAGATGATAGACATTTGAGATGTAACAGAGTAGATGTTGCTAAAAAAATATCTTCATTTGGTTTCTACGATGAAAACAAATACAAAATATTCCCAAAACATATTCGTATGGCTAATGAAAAGGTTGTTTGTCAAGCATTATCTGGTTATTTTGATGCAGATGGTTGTGTCGAGCAACACGGTGTAACAGTAACAACAAATTCTCAAAAATTAGCGATTCAAACAAAAGCTATGTTATTGAATTTGGGGATATTATCTAAGACCAGAATGAGACACATTGTTCCACCAGGACACACAGAAACTCGTCTATATTGGGAAACTGCCATACACAATGTGGAGTCTGCCAGAATGTTCAGGGATTTAATTGGTTTTCGTATTAAAAGAAAAAAACAAGCCCTTGATCAGTTTTGTCACAGAATGTCATCTACCAAAAACGATACTGTTCCTAATCTGAATATACCACTTAAAAAACTAAAAATAGCTATAAAAAATCATCGGGGATATTTTCTTCCAGGCCACAGAAACGATATGAGAGATGTTGTTAATAACTGGATTCGTGGTACAAGAATGGCCAGAAGAGATATTGTCCAAAAATTACTGAATCAATTGCATGAGTACAGCCATCTAGAAGAATACAAAATTATTCAAACATTAATAGATAAACACTTACTGTTTGATAGGATAATGACCCTGTCTGAAGATAAAACATGGACATCGGATTTTCATATCCCAGACGGGCATAGCTTTATTACAAATGGAATTATAAGTCATAACAGCTTCCTTTGTATGAATATTGCTCGCAACATGGCGGAAAATAACATTCCAGTATTATATCTAGACACTGAACTCACTAGTGAGTTACAACTTTATCGTCTTACATCGTTGGTATCTGGCGTTGAACTAAATCACGTTGAGACTGGCCAATTCAAGTACGATATACATGAATCAGAAGCTTTATGGGGATGTCAAAAACATATTGAACAACTACCAATAGATCACTTTTCGGTGGCTGGTTTAGCACCACATTCAATTATCTCCATAGCCAGAAGATGGTTATCTAAAACCGTAGGATTTACTGATAGCGGTGCAGCCAAGCCGTGCTTAATAATTTATGATTATATCAAGTTAATGGATGATGGCGGATTCAAAAACAATCTACAAGAATATCAATTGCTAGGTTTTTTAACTACAGCACTGCACAATTTTGCAGTAAAATTTAAGTTACCTGTATTGGCTACGGTGCAACTCAATAGAGATGGTGTTGAAAAAGAAGGGTCTGAAGTGGTTTCTGGGTCAGATAGAATTGCATGGTTGTGTTCAAATTTCACCATCCTTAAACCTAAGACACAAACAGAATTAAATGAAGACCCACCATCTAATGGCACCAAAAAACTAATAGTGGTAGATACACGGTCTGGTGCTGGTATGGAGCGCGGTGAGTATATCAATGTTCTTAGCAATCTTAATGTTGGTAAATTATCTGAAGGCCAACCATTTTCGATGGTAACACAATCGGCATTGGAGAATTCTTCACATGAGGCAGTTTAGTACCCAAGATATTTCATTTATCCAGGATCGTGCTTGCGAGCGTGTGGTGGAAATATTCGATGCTCTTGGTCTTGAGTATATCGAACGACATGATTATTTACAAGCAGCCTGCCCCGTACATGGTGGCGATAATCAAAGGGCGATGTTCTGGGCTATCAGGTCTAATCATTGGCAGTGCAAGACAAGGGGGTGTCACCGCGACCCAATAACAGGCCCATCGACAAGTATTTTTGGTTTGGTACGCGGCGCCATGACTCGCACGACAGAAAAGAGATGGAATTTTCAACAAGCGGTCAATTTTGTAGCACAGGTATTAGGTTTAGAACAATATCATGTTGACGCAAGTACGGCTCAGGATATAGAAATAGCTAAGATAGTCAAACAACATCGAAAGAAACAAGTGGCTATGCAGGGTTGCGGAATACCACTAGCGACAATGGTATCGCATCTCAAACCAGACCAAGTGTATTATCCAAATCGAGGTATTTCACCGGAAATTATTGCCAGGTATCATATATCATTTTGTAATACAGAAAATAAGCCAATGTACAAAAGAGCATTTTTCCCCATCCTTGATGTAACAGGGAGATATATAATGGGATGGTCTGGAAGAAGTATCTACGACAAATGTCCACATTGCAAAATGCATCATCACCCAGAACGTTCAACTTGTCCCGATTCTCGATATAGTGGAATATATACTAAATGGAAACACTCGAAAGATTTTCATGGAGAATTGTGTCTTTACAATATATGGTATGCTAAGCATTTTATTAGTAAAACCGGTACAGTTATTTTGTGCGAGGGTCCGGGAGATGTTTGGGCATACGAGGCAGCAGGTATTCGCAATAGCGTAGCGGTATTAGGTTTGAACATATCTCGCCAACAACGACTGATGTTGCAAAACGCTGGTGCATTAACTGTTGTGTGTACGTTTGATAATGATGACGCTGGCCGGGAAGCTATGATTAGATTGGAAAAACAATTGACACATTACTTCAGGGTATTCTGTGTCACGCCTACTACAGTAGGGGATGTGGGAGATATGCTAACTAGCGATATCGCAGAAAAAATAGAACCAATTTTGCAGCAGGCATCTAGGGCAGAAATGCTTTCGGATAGTTACGGAATGGAGGATAGTAATGTCGCAGCAATTTGACACAAAAGATTCTGGAATACGCGAAGATTTTGACGGAGGTGCTGTCAGAGATACCCAGAAGGGTAAGCCACGTTATGATTTAATACCTCCAGGTCCACTAGAACGACTTGCGATGTTGTATACTAGGGGTGCTGAGAAATATGATGAACATAATTGGACAAAGGGTATTCCTGTATCTCGCTGTATAACTAGTTTATTAAGACACGTATATCAATTCATAAAAAGAGACACTGATGAGGATCATGGTGCCGCTATCATATTCAACGTAATGTGTATTATGCATTACGAAGAGGTGGGTCGAACAGACTTGGATGATAGTTTCGATTGGCAAGCGGGTATAAGGAGAAACGAAGTTATTACTAAGAGTGAAACAGATGAAAATTGTTAGATGTAGCGCTAGTTCAATCGGATTATACAACCATTGTTCTTTCGCCTATTTCCTCCACTATATCTTGGGTCTAGAATCACGAGCAGGCAAAGCAGCGCTCCAGGGCAGTATTGTACACCAGGCTCTAGAATGGATGGTCAAATTGCGCAAACGCGGCAAGACTAATGTCGATCCCATGTGGTTACTCAATAGGGCTTGGGACGAACACACAGCAGCATCTCCCGAAATAGCCATAAGAAGAGTTACCACACGTATCGATAAAGAAACTGGTGGATTTAAGGAATGTGCGGATTTCAAAAAATGTCGAATAGCACTCGAAACAGTATTGGAGGATCAATTTTACAATCCGTACAATCTTAACGTTATAGATAGTGAACGATGGTTCGCGCTCGCAATGCCCGGAAAAGAATGGGAATGTGTCGATGAGGACGGAAAGACACACCAATTTGCATCACGGGGTTTTATAGACTTTACCCACGAACTCGACAAAGAAACATTAGAAATTGTAGACTGGAAAACTGGTGCGAGAAAAAGTTTCTACACACAAGAATCAATTGATGAAGTAGTGCTGATGAAAGAAATACAGCCTAGACTTTATCATTTGGCAGCATATTTTTTGTATCCCAAGTATAAGAAATTTTTAATAACCTTTTATTATACAAATTCTGGTGGGCCAATTACGATTGCTTTGTCTCAAGATGACTTAGCTAAAACGATAGCTATTTTACATAGCTTCTTTACGACAGTTAAAAGGGATACATTAATTCGCAGAAACCGTCACTGGACTTGTAAAATGTGCGGTTTTAATAACAACGGAATATGTTCGAGGGTGTGGAGCGATTTACACACAATGGGTGGCGATTATGTTGAAGACCGCTACGCTGGCCTGGATTGTGAAGGTCAGTTGGCTATTGGAAAACCAGAGAAATAAAATGCCAAAGTTCATTGATTTAATTGGGAAAAAATTTGGTAAACTTATTGTTATCAAATATGCTAATAAAAATCAATAGGGACAGATAAAATGGCTATGTCAGTGTGATTGTGGCAAAGAAATTGTCGTTCTTGGTTATCATCTTAAAAGTGGTCATACTCAAAGCTGTGGGTGTTTCCAGAAAGAAATGGTTGTACGACAATTAACTAAACATGGTCATAACACAAAAAATGGAACAACTGCAACTTATTTATCATGGCGAGGTATGATTCAAAGATGCACTGATCCTAATTTTAAGCAATATAAGGATTATGGCGGTCGAGGAATCACGGTTTGTCAACGATGGGAAAATTTTACAAATTTTCTTGAAGATATGGGAGAACGTCCATCAAGACTTACTCTGGATAGAATTAAAAACGATAAAGGGTATTGTAAATCTAATTGTCGGTGGGCAACCAGAAAACAACAAGCCAGAAATAGACAAAATAACCGTTTAATTACATATAACGGAAAAGCTCAATGTGTTGCAGCTTGGGCAGAGGAAACGGGGATACATAAGGGGACCATCTTAAGGCGTTTGAAACTTGGTTGGTCAACAGAAAAAGCATTAATAACTCCAGCAGGGAAACAAGGAAAGCAAAATAATGAATAATCCAAAAACATATATTCCACTCCACCAGCATAGTTACTTTTCACTTTTGGATGGTTTGTCGGCGCCGAAAGACATAGTTAAAAGATGTATAGAATTGGGTTTACCTGGATGCAGTATCACTGACCATGGAACCTTGGCTGGTATGAAAGCATTTTATGATGAATGTCAGAAAGCGAAAATCAAATGTATTGTTGGTTGTGAAATTTATCAGTGTGAACAACACGCAACTATCAAAAATAATGGCAACAATAAGAGAAATCATTTAATTATTTTAGCTCGAAACGATGCGGGAATAAAGGATTTAATGTCTCTTGTGAGTGAATCGAATAAGCCAGAACATTTTTATAGAAAACCTCGACTTAGCCTTGAACAAATCACGCCGTTTGCTAAACATGGTAATTTAATTTGCTTAAATGCCTGCATAGCCGGACAATTACCGATGTCTTTATTCACTGATTTCAAAGCGGCTATCATGGCGGGTCGTAATGGAAACGCAGCGGGTTCGAGAGAATATCTCAAACCAGATTGGAAAGATGTTGGCAAAGCTATCATTGCCGAGCATCTAGCCATATTTGGAAAAGGTAATTATTATCTTGAAATTCAACTCGCTGGAATGGATATGCAGGTAGTCGTAGCAGAATGTCTTCGTGAATTAAGTAAAGAAACTGGAATACCTGTTGTGCCGACGACCGATTCTCATTATTGTAGAAAAAATGACGCCGAGGACCAGAGACTTTTACTTTATGCTTCGCTTCACACAACTAAAGAGGCGCAAGATTATAAAATTTCTACCGGACAAGATGTTATGGACTTTTTTATATCAGATAATTATTATATACTTTCTTATGACGAGATGAGACAACACTTCACGGAGGAAGAACTTCAAACTACATTAGATATTGCAAATCGGATAGAATATTCAGGGTTGGGTCACAACCCGTATTTACCGCTTTTCACAAATGACGAATCTACGAAACTCAAACTTAACTCAAATGAATATCTGAAATATCTCTGTATCGAAGGCGCAAAAACAAAGCTTACACACTTGACCCCTGAACAGAAAAGGATATATTGGGACAGACTACAGAGAGAACTTATTGTTATTATGGAAGCTAAATTGGCAGATTACTTCCTGATTGTCTGGGACGCTTGCAAATTTGTAGATGAAAATCATGGTCCTAGAGGGAAGGGGCGTGGTTCTGGTGCTGGTTCTCTAATCAACTATCTCACGGGAATTACCGGTATCGATCCAATCGAGTACGGACTATACTTCGAACGATTTTACAACAGTGGTAGAAACGTTCAAAAACATATATCTTTTGATGAATTTTCTTTCGATAAATTTATTCAGGACAATTATTAATGGAATATGCAAAACCAAAATTAATACAAATTCTTAAAAATGAATCAGATAATGGAAATATATGCGGAGAATTTCAATGTTATTGTGGCAGAATTTTCAAAACTAGATTGTTATCAGTTAAAAGTGGCCATTGTAAAAGCTGCGGCTGTTTACAAAAACAATATGCGTCAAAAATTGGTAAATTAAACAAAACACACGGCCATACAATAAATGGGAAACACTCAAGAACACATCATATATGGATCGGAATGAGAAGGAGATGTAATAATCATAATGATTCTGCTTATAAAGATTATGGAGGACGAGGTATCGCCGTATGTGAAAGATGGAACAATAAAAAAACTGGATATATAAATTTTTTGAATGACATTGGAGAAATTCCAGAAAGCAAAACTATTGATCGTATTGAGAACAATGGGAATTATTGTCCAGAAAACTACAAATTGTCAACCATGGCAGAGCAATCAAGAAATAGAAGAACCAATCATTTATTAAAATATGATAACAAAGAATTATGTTTTGCGGAATGGGAGGAGATAACAGGAATAAAACAAGCGACGATACGATATAGAATTAAAGTTGGTTGGTCTGTAAGGAATGCGTTAACAATTCCGGCAGATACGATGCATAATAAAAAAAGAAAAGGAGATCAACGATGAATTTTCGTGAATTCATAAAAAATAAAATAAATAAAGAAAGATTTATACAAATTAAAGATAATAAATTCTTTACTTTAGAAGTTGATATATTAAAAGATATTAAAATACAAAAATATTATCAGTACTTAATAGATAACGTAGATTTAGATAGAAATAATCCGAGCAATAGTTATGTAATGTGGATTGTTGAAAAGGTCAATAAGATATGTTTTGATAAGCCCCCAATTATTAATCCTGGTCATATCAGCCTCCCAGATATAGACATAGACCTTTCAGTTGTCTTTCGTAGTAAGGTGATAGCATATCTCAAAGAGCGATGGGGCGAAGAATATGTTGCCCAGATGATAACATTCGGTCGGCTTCAAGGGAAAGCGGCTCTGAAAGAAGTATTTCGTGCTAATCCAGATACGGTGAGACATCTAATGAAGGTTAAGGCTCTGAAAGAAGGGAAAGATACGGATGATATTAGTATCACACCTCACGATTTATGCAATGATATTACACATCATATCCCAGAAGAAGCCACAATAACGGATGAATTGAGACAAGCGAGAGCAGAACAAGGGGATGATTACGGCATATTGCAGTGGGCTGTGCATAATATTGAATATGTTCAGGATGCCTATGAATGGTATAAACCACTATTTGATCAAGCGATACGTATTGAAGGAACCAAAAAGTCTCAGTCCAAACATGCTGCTGGAGTTGTAATTGCTGATAGACCGATAGCAGAATTAGTGCCATTAGCCTATGATACCAAGAGCAAAAATCGCGTTGTTGGCGTAGAGATGGGCCATGCCGAGGCAATGGGGTGTGTCAAGTTTGATTTCCTCGGTGTTGTAGCACTAGATAAGATGTGGAAAGCACAGGATTTGATTAACGGATGTGATGACGAAGTAGCTCTAGAGGAAGGACTTATCAATGAAACAGACTGATCACGCCGCACATATCAAGACGGTTTTTTGTGATATCGATGGATGTATATTAAAACATCATGGCAATATGACAGCTATACTTACTAATCCGTGTAAATTATTGCCTGGTGTACGAGAGGCTTTCAAACGATGGGGTTATAAAGGATATACGATTGTTTTAACAACGGGACGACCAGAGAGTCTTCGAAGCTTTACAAATCAACAATTACACGATACTGGTTTGTTTTTCCATAGTTTAATCATGGGACTGCCCAAAGGACAACGAGTAGTTATTAATGACATGAAAGCCAAAACAATTGCCGAAACCGCCGCTTGCGTAAATCTACCTCGAAATAAGGGAATGGAACATGTTGACATCTAATCTGGCCTGCGGACCAATGAGTAAAGAAGTTATTGAAGCAGTTTTCCGCCATTCCAGTAGGTTCGGGAAACAGTTGATGCTCATATGTTCTCGTAATCAGGTGGATATTGATAGTGGATATGTATTTACTACATCACAGTATATTGATTATTTGGCAAGCATGAAACATAAATACCCATATGCAAATGTTGCTATTTGCCGTGACCATTGTGGTCCTGGTTTCGGAAGCCCCAGCAATTCTCTGGAATCCGTTCAGGATACTATCCGTTGTGATTTGGAACATGGCTTCGATCTTATTCATATCGACTTATGCAATGCCACAACAAAATGGGATACGGATACATTGGCATTTGGACGAGCCATGTCGCATAAAGAAAAGATACAAAATACTATAGCATTAATGCAATTTGCCCTAGACACAAGGCCAGATATAAGATTTGAAATCGGAACAGATGTCAATAGGGGGAAGGCCGAAGACGATGTCGATAGAATCGTAGAAGATGCCCGGACATGTCAACAAATATCACACCCTGCTTTCTATGTCGTGCAGACAGGCAGTCTTGTGCGAGAAGCAAGTAACGTAGGATCGTTTGATATTGACAAAGTTCGTGTCATACACAAGGCGTTAAGCAAATTGGGTATCAAAACGAAAGAACATAACGCCGATTATCTAACCACCGAACAAATAGCTTATCGAAAAGGTATTGTAGGTGCTGTAAATATTGCTCCGCAACTAGGGGTCGTACAAACTAGTCATGTACTGTCTAAGGCTTTAATGTATGGTATAGATATTAAGCATTTTATAGATGAAGTTAATAACGGCGGAAATTGGGAGAAATGGCTTTATGCATCCGTAGGGATGCGGCGAATACCATGTGCGTGGATAGCTGGCCACTATCACTTTAACGGGCAGGCATATCAACAAATTGTTGCAAAGCTTTCGAAAAAGATCAATATTCGTGAAAGTATTATTAGTGAAATAACAAGTGTAATCGAACATTACTTGTTTTCATTGGAGTAGAGACTATGGAAGCTATTGGAAAACCGTGGGGTAAAGAAGAAATTCTTGCTAACACAGAAAGATATGTTGTCAAAAAAATATATATGTACAAAGGGCATAGATGTAGTCTACAATATCATGAGTACAAAACAGAAACCATCTATGTATTAAGTGGTGCATTGTTAATTACCAAAAATTTTATCGGAGCTAAATCGACTTGGGAAGATATTGTTTTGTATCCTGGTGATTTTTGCACTATTTTACCAGGAGAAGTACATCGCATGGAAGGTAAAGAAGACGCAATTTACTTAGAAGCATCTACGACCGAATTGGACGACGTAGTAAGAGTTGAGGACGATTATGGGAGAGAATAAAACATACAAAGTACTAATTCCAACCGCTGGTGTTGGCTCCAGATTAGGCAATCATTGCGATCATGTCAATAAGACATTGGTCCCAGTAGCCAATCGTCCAATTATTTCGTACATTATCGAGAAATTTCCGCCAAACATAGAATTGATTATTGATCTTGGACACAAAGGGGAATTGGTAAAAGAATTTTTAACATTGGCTTATCCAGATCGTAAGTTCACATTCATATGGGCAAATAGAAATGGTCTTACGGCAGATTTATGTGATTACCAAGATATGCTACAATGTCCGTTTATATTTTTTACCAACGATGCGATAGTAACAGAAGATATTCCACCGCCAGATCATGATTGGATAGGACATGCCAATGTCCGGGCTGGTCAAGATTATCGTTCTGTTGTCGTAGATTCATGGGATAACACAGTAGTAAAGGATTTAGGCGAAAAGGGTGTTCACACAGAAGCAAAAGCTTATATTGGAATTTGTGGTATCCACGATTACAAAACCTTCTGGGAAGCTATGGACGAAGCTTTGCAAAAAGGTACCACCAATCAAGGAGAATCATTTGCCTTAGCTTCGATGATAAAAGAGCAGCCAATTAAAGGGGTTGAATTTACATGGTACGATACTGGTACAGTAGAATCGCTTGCGCACGCAAATAATATATTCCACCGAGAGGATGCCCCTAATATTCTTCCAAAAGAACAGGAACACATTTGGTTTTGCAATGATAGAGTCATCAAGTTCTCAACAGACCAAGAATTCATTGCACAAAGAGTTGAACGAGCTATCGCATTAAGTGGGCATGTTCCGATAATCGAAGGAAGTACTCCGAATATGTATTGTTACAAAATGATCGATGGTCAAGTTTTATCTAGAACTATAACCACATCATTATTTAGGAAGTTCCTTATTTGGATGGAAGAAATGTGGGGAGATAGACAATTATTGACAGCCGATGTTCAAGATGTATATCTTCGATTTTACAAAGACAAGACTATTCAACGAGTATGTGATTACTTTGAACGTTTTGGATATCACGATTCAGCACAATGTATCAATGGTGTAGATGTTCCGCCTATATTTGAGTTACTGGACAAGATAGATTGGACGTGGATATCTACAGGAATTCCAGTCCGCTTTCACGGCGACTTACATTTCGAGAATATTATAGATATGGATGGATATTTCTGTTTATTAGACTGGAGACAAAATTTTGGTGGGTTAAGTGATTACGGTGATATCTATTACGATTTAGCCAAACTGTGGCATGGACTAATTGTATCACACGGCATTATAAACAAAGGTTTGTATGAGATTGATATAAATGGTGACACAGTTAACTTTGATTTACTGAGAAGACAAACACTCATTGATTGTGAAACATGGCTACAACAATATTTGGTACGTAACCATTACGACTACCACAAAGTAAAATTGTTGACAGCACTTATATATCTCAATATCGCAGCGTTACATCATCAACCATATGCAGAAATGCTATTTCACCTTGGAAAATTAATGCTAAATGAATTGGAGGAATATAATGAATAAATCTAGTTTGCAGCATGGGCTTACACTAATCAATCCTAAATATAAACATGTTTTAGAATTTGGAGTATGTCATGGAGGAACCATTCGGACAATTAGACAAACCCTAGACGAATCTTTTCAAGTATTTGGTTTTGATTCATTTGTAGGATTACCAGAAGCTTGGGTGGACAAAAACGGAAAAGTAGTTGTACCGCCAGAATATTTCTCGACTAATGGAGTGATTCCTGATGTTAAGGATGTCAAATTCTATGCTGGATGGTTCACAGATACGCTATCAGATTACCTTCAGATTGCCGAACCCATTGCGCTATTACACATAGATTCCGATCTATATAGTTCTGCTAAAGAAGTTTTAGAAGCACTTGATGACTATATAGTACCAGGTACAATTATTGTATTTGATGAATGGTTTTATAGACACGATGAGAAATATGACGATCACGAACAAAGGGCGTTTAACGAATGGGTGTTAACGTTTGATCGTAAGTACGAAGTAGTCCATTTTGTAGACAAAACTACTTCCGGTGAAGAGCGTAAGATTGTTCGCACACTATAGGGCAAGGTACAGATAAAGGAAAACACAATATGGGAAAAGAAGGCATGATGCAGAATAATTGGGAGCGTAATCCATCCGATGTCGTTGGTCTTAAATATATACCGACAATAAAACCAGAATATTTAGACGACGAACAAAGAATGTTCGTTAGAGTTAAAGATGGATTTGGTCTACCTATGTGTATTCATAATAATTTACCTGGGAATACCCCGCTAGCCCATAGTGGACCTTCCATTAGACAGTCGCACGTAGATATGCTAAGTAATGCCATATCCTCTGATACTAAAACTATATTGGAAATTGGAATAAACGTGTATAAAAAACCATTACTATCAACGACAAGAGCAATTTTAGAAAACAAAGAAGATGATTGTGTATATCTCGGAATTGATGTTAATGATAAATCAAGTATAAATGACGTAAGCAAAAATATACATACGATGAAGATTGATTCCAGTTTACGTAAAATCATCAGAGAAAAAATGCTGGAACTTGGAATGAAAACTATTGACCTATTAATGATAGATGGAGATCATTCTATAACACTAATGGTCAATGATTGGTGTTTTACTGAATTCTTATCGCCGCGAGCTAATGTAATCATACATGATACCAATGTACATATAGGCCCAAGATCAGTTTTTGATGCAATAGATGAAACATTATTCGATAAACAACTAATAGGTTCAGAAATAAAATCAGGCAAGTTCTTAGACTATGGCATGGGCATAGCTAGGAGATTATTTTGAAAATCGCACTATGCTTAAATGGTATGGCACTACATCCGGGCAAAAAAGTTGTCGGCGGCCAGATGTGGGATGGCAAGACAGGAAAGAGGACGCCTGTTGAATGGGAGAAGGGTTTAGAGCATTATCAGAAGCATATGTTTGCCCACAACGATATAGATGTCTTTATGCACACCCCAAGTGTTGATGCAGAACAAGATTTGAGAAATGCATATAAACCAAAAGCCGCGATATTCGAACCAGACCCAAAATTCAACATTAATGGAGCAAAGGTTGATAAAAATTACCCTGATGGTATTACGTCGAAAACACAGATAACCATTGCAAGATGGTATAGTATTCAGAGATGTATGCAACTCAAAAAAAAATATGAAGAACAACACGGTTTCAAATATGATATGGTTATGATTGGTAGATTCGATGTTGCTTGGATGACCGATGTACATTTTAATCAATTCGATCCAAACCATTTTTACGCTTCGAACTGGTGTGTTATGAGAATGTCAAATGGGCAAGGAATCCGACATGAAGATTGGTTTCTTCATGGATGGAATAAAAAAGAAAATAAGGAACTTCAACATATTCATATAGGATACCCGCACACACCTAATTACCCGGCTTTGGCTGACTATTTTTTCTTTGGAGGCTCTGAAATCATGGATAAGTTTGGGAACTTGTATGATAATGTTAGCAAATTCCTGAAAGAAGGAGTTCCATCAAATCATGAATTTGCGATAAAACAATTGAAAATTACAGGATTATTGCCCAAATTAAAGTTCGCATTCCACATCCATAATGACGTTTTCCTGGCTCGTTTTGTATATTTTGATTGGAGAAAATAATATGAATAGAATATTTTTAGACGTAGGAAGTCATCAGGGCCAAACAATAGAATTGTTGTTACAGCCCAGATTCAAAGTCGACCACATTATTGGGTTCGATCCATCTCCGTTGTGTCTCGACATTCTAAATAGAAAATTCAACAATAACACAAGGGTAAAAATTGTTAAAGCTGGATTGTGGTCGGAGACGTGCGAGATGTTGCTTCATAATGAGGGTTCACAAGGGGGAACAGTCCATGAAGATTATGAAACCACTTGCAACCCCGAGAAACGAGTGACGAGATGTCAATTCATAAAGGCATCCGATTGGTTTCGTGATAATATATCATCTGATGATGAAATATTTTTGAAAATTAATGCTGAAGGTAGCGAGTGTGAAATTGTTTTAGACCTTATTAATTCTGGCGAATATGATAAAGTTAAGGCAACGCTAATAGATTTTGATGTCCGCAAGAGTCCATCTCAGAAACACAAAGAAGATGAATTACGAGAACGGATGGAGGCAGAAAACATAAGTAACATTCATACGTACATGGGTGACGCGCGACACATGTTATTGTATTCGGTGTTAAGATAATGGGCAAATTCATAGACCTGTCTGGGAAGAAGTTCGGACGACTAATTGTAAATGTGGCTGGTCATTGACAAAAGCATTGACCACACCTGCTCGCAAATACAAGAAAAGGAAAAATAATGGGAAAACCTAAAATTTGGCTCTATTGGGATAATATTCCACCAGCAGTAGAACCCCCTGCTTATATCAAGTTATGTCTAGAAACAATAGAAAGACACTGTCAGGAAGATTTTAACATCCACATGGTGACAACTGATAATGTAAAACAGTTTTTACCGAATATTTCTGAAACCTTTTTTCAAATTGCTCAAATCAATAATAAGTCCAATTATCTGCGGTATATGTTACTGAGAGAATATGGGGGGATATGGCTCGATTCTGATCTCATCCTATTTAGAAGTCTGAAACCAACGCTTGATCTATTAAAGGATGGAATTGATCTTATAGCGACCGCTTCCCCAACTCTTAAGTATGGCGAACCAGAGTGTGGATTTTTGCTTTCGACGCAGCGCGGTGGAGTTATTTCAAAAGCCGTCAATCTAATTGAGCACGCCTTGAGCCTTCATGAACCGGGCCACATTTTCCGTTGGGGCGGACTTGGACCTTCTATAGTGCGTCAAGCTGTATCTGGATTGTCTTATCATCACCTGGATAACAAATTGATACAGCCTATTGCCTCATGGGAGGCTTTCAGATTCGACGGAAAAGAACAGATCGACCGCGTCTGTATTGAGAACCCTTTTGGCGTCATGCTGTTTCATCAAATGTTCAAGCAGGGTAATTCCCAATCATTAAGAATGAACCGTGGGCAACTTCTTGAAGCTCCGACTCTTTTGGGGCAAATGTTTAGAAGGGCAATGGGTGAATAATGATGTGCGATGAGCATAAAATGCTGTTTATGACTGTAGCCAATAGGTCATATCAAAAATATGTCCCATGGTTTTTGTATTTCTTGAATAGAGCATATCCAGAAGCACATAAGTTAGTGATGCTGGACGAAACCATAACAGACGATGTTCGGGCCATGCTCGCTTTGTTGTCTGGCAACTTCGAGGTAAGAGAATTGTCTTTTGCCGAATATACACCAGAATACGGGTCAGCCGATGCCAATACTATAAAGTGCCTAAGATGGTTAGTGTATGAACCAGCATTTGAGCAATACGAATGCATGTCTATCGGCGATGTAGACATGGCTATTTATCGTGAGTTTCCATCTTATATGGACCAACATCTGGCTCATTGTCGACGATTAGGAATCCCATACAGCAATTTTATCCGACCGCCCGTTGCTGGTCCTAGACGAATGGGTGGTATAAATGTAATCCAACCGAAAGAGTGGTTTGCGGCGATGCATCCAATGATCGATAAGTATCGTTCACGTCTTGCCCACGGTGATATTCGTTTACCGCCACTTGGCTTTAATGAACAACTATTATTGAAAATGATAATAGAATCAGATCTAGGTAAACCACCGTCAGATTTATCCGAGACTTATTGGCCCGCCCTAGTGACATCTAATCATCACGGGACACATATCCGATTGGCTGAACATGGTGGGATAATAGGACTTCGGGGAGCAAGGGGTTATCGGACACATAAACCCGAGGTTCTGGCTGCTGTTGAAACACCGCTTTTCAAACGGTTATCGGAAATGTCCCCGGATATCGGCTATATATTGAAAACCGTTGCTAAGGCATACGAAAGTTTCTAAATATATGGAACAAAAAATTGATTTCGAGGTATAATGGGGTATGATAGAGTTCAGCAATTGCGATTGTAAAGTCACTCCTGGTGAATTCAGTATTAACGATATTTCACTGGATTGCCCTGCTACCTGGAAATTAATCTCAGGCGGTCATACTGTCGGTATTTTTCAGTTAGAGAAAAATCTGGGTCAAGATTGGGCCAAAAAAGTACGACCTAGCAATATTGAAGAATTGGCTGCTTTGGTAAGTATTTTGAGACCGGGAAGTCTTGATTCTGGAATGTCTCAGGATTATGTGGATATCAAATTCGGACGCAAAAAACATTCGTATCTACATCCGTTATTAAAGCCCATATTGGAACCGACTTATGGTTGTCTAATTTTTCAAGAACAAGCCTTGCGGATTGCTACCGATCTTGCTGGATTCGATCCTATTGAAGCAGATATGCTAAGGTCTGCAATCGGTAAAAAATTAGCAGAGAAAATGGCATCTCTTAAAGATAAATTTATAGCAGGATGTCAAACCCATAGCCAAATTGGCAGGGGAATCGCAGAAGAAATATTCGGTTGGATTGAGAAGTGTCAAAGATATTCATTCAACTTAGCCCATGCAATGGGTTATGCTCTAGGAATAAGCTATCCAACAGCATGGTTAAAATGTCATTTCCCACAAGAATTTTTTACTAGCTATTTGACTTATTCCCAATATAAAGGTGATCCAAAAGAAGAAATTTATAAATTAGTACAGGACGCCCGATTATTTGGAGTGGATATTTTACCTCCCGATATTCGAAGGGGCAACATTCATTTTCAAATGACCGAAGAACCCCAGAAAGGCGTAGCATTCGGTCTGGCGCACATAAGGGGCGTAGGAGCCTCGGCTATCCAAAAGATCGTCACAGCGACCACCACAGGGGCCACAGTAGGGTCTCTAGAGACTTGGGCTCACTTCTTGGCGGCGGTTCCAGGTTTCCATAGGAATGTGGGAATAGCTTTGATAAAATCTGGTGCATGTGATTGTTACGACATGAGTCGTAATGAAATGGTACGAGAACTGGAAATTATACTTGGAACTACTGCCAGAGATTTGAACGGGAATAAGGTCGAGATTAAAGGGTTAACAAATAAAGAGAGAATTCATTTTTTCGATCAACTTCATCAGGGGGCGATGACTACTCAAGAAATTCTGTTACAAATGGCTCAACCCCCAGGTAATAAGACCAAGACGATTGGTCAGATGATCAAAAAAGAACTAGTACAAACTGCGGTAGAATATCTAGATCAGGCCGAATCTGCATTTGATAGCATTTCGGATGGGGACAGTAAATTCGTATATACATCACCCAAGGAAAAAGAAGATTGGCTTGATACCATAAAAAATCGAACCAAAAAAGATATTGAGGCCCTACTGATACAAAATGGCTACAAGGATATTGCGGTTAAGTCTCCGTGTGCAAGTGACGCTAGACGAAAAGTAGTAGAGGCGAAGGCGAATTTGTTAGAAGGCACTATCAATGATACTAATACGGTGAATGCCGTTGCAGAGAAGTACTTCTTGGGTATTGCTTTATCCTGTTCTCCTACTGATGATGTGGATACTAGTTTGGCTACCCATACGTGTCTAGAAATAGCAAAATCTCCGAATATGGAAGCGATTGCTGTTTGTGCAATCATAGATGGCGTTAGACACACAAAAACCAAGCGTGGCAAGACCCCAGGACAACCCATGTGTTTCTTGACCATATCGGATTCTACATATTCAATAGATCATGCTGTTGTTTTCCCAGATGCATTTGGGCGACTTAAGGGGTTCTGTAAGGACGATCTTATTTGCTTGATTTATGGTGAAAAAAAGAACGGTAGTCTTATCGTAAAGGACATACAGAAATTAATATAATTAGCGGAACAAAAATTCGACTTAGACGTACAATCAGTATGGTACAAAATTGTGTAGAAATAAGAAAGGTAAAAAAATGGCTGAACTCGGAGTTTTTGGTGTTGGTGTAGCAACGGCGGATTCAGAATTGCGGCAGGTCGGAGAGCAAAAGATGTCGGTGTGTACCGTCAATCTGGCTTTTAATCGTAATTTTCAAAACAAGAACAAGGAATGGCAGCAAGAGGTTTGTTTCATAAGGGCTCAGGTCTGGGGTAGCCGTGCTGATAAAATGGCTGAATTAGTTAAGAAAGGCCAGCCGGTTTATGTCAATGGGTACATGAAGCAAGATACGTGGGAAAAGGATGGGCAAAAGCGAGTATCATATTCTATGACTCTTCGTGATTTTCAATTGGTAGAAAAGAATGGAAAAAAGAAGGGTGAATCTCAGCCAGACGCTGCTTCCGCTCCTGCACCATCACAACCAGTTGAAGATGATCCAAGTATTCCTTTCTAGGAATATAGATAAATGACCGATGAGCAATCGCTAAGTACTTTTATTTCTCGTTTAGCAAGAAAAATTGCGATTGTTTATCCTGATAGTTATGCAGATGTATACGATTACATTCAAGAAGGACATCTTAAATTAGCTGAACTCAATAAAAATCAGCGGAAGCAGCACGATTTCCGGGGATATGCCATAATATCCATAGCAAGAGCCATGCGTCGTGCTGCTATAAATACTATGTATGCTGCATCTGCTCCGTACGGAGTCAAAAAAAAAGCGCGTATATTAGATGTGCTTTTAGCGGCTGGGAGAACAGAGAAAGAGATATGTCAAGAATTAGGACTTTCTAAAAACGAAATAACTATTCTCAAAACATTGATAAATACAGAATCTTGGCAAGAACTGTTTAATGAACCAGCACAAGATTCTAATTCATTTTTAATGCTACAAGATATTTTGTCATCTCATTATTTGACAGAAAAAGACAAAATATTCATACAGGCACAAGTGGATGATATTGTGGATAGTTTAGGACTTAGCAGAAAACAGCAGTGGACAAAAAGTAAGAACATTCGTGCTAAGCTGGAACGGAGTGGTTATGGTACAGCCACAAATTGAAATCAAAGAAATCTGGAAAGACGTAGTTGGATATGAAGGACTATATAGAGTTTCTAATTGGGGAAGAATTAAAAGTTTATACAACTATAAAGGGACTAACGAACGAATATTGGCACCGACCTCGATGAGAACTGGACACTTACAGGTTAATTTGTGCAAAAATAAAATAAAAAAGCATCATCTAGTACATCGATTAATGACAAGAGCCTTTGTTGGTCCGTGTCCCGAGGGAATGGAATGTTGTCATAACGATGGGAATCCTACCAATAATTATATTTCCAATATTAGATATGATACACATAAATCTAATAGTAATGATATGACAATACATGGTACATCATGTGCAAGAAAAACTCCACCAAAAGGAAGTTCCAATGGTTTTAGTAAATTGACCGAAAACAATGTGATAGAAATTAATACATTATTAAACGAAGGGGAATTGGTCCAAAGAGAAATCGCAGAAATTTTTAACGTAAGTAGGTCTACGATCACGCTTATTCATAACAAAAAAACATGGAGGCATGTTGATGTGTAAAAGGAGAGTATTATTTATCGGAGAAGCGGCTTTTTTAGCTACAGGATTTTCAACATATTGGCAGGAAACAATTAAACGATTGCACGCAACTGGAGAATTTGAGATTGCGGAAATGGGAAGCTATGCCCACGCCGATGATCCACGATGCCAACAAGTTCCATGGAAATTTTATCCAGTAGCGCCTGCTCGTAGTAATCAAAAAGCAATGCAACAATATATGGGTACTCCGACAAACCAGTTCGGCGAAGGAGTATTCAGTGACGTATGTTTAGATTTTAAGCCAGATATTGTGTGTATGGTGCGTGACTGGTGGATGGATGAATTTGTATTGCGATCACCATTAAGAAATAATTTCAAGGTGATATGGATGCCGACTATCGACGGTGAGCCGCAGCGGGAGTTGTGGCTTGATTCATATAAACAGTGTGATAGAATTCTTACATATTCTGAATATGGGATGAATCTATTGCGTAAAACGGGACGGAGAGGAACCGAATTGGTCACAATAGCTTCTCCTGGAGCTGATCTAGAAATATTCAAACCACCGGACAACAAGAGAGAACACAAAACACGATTAGGTATTGATCCGGATTCTATTATTATCGGTACGGTAATGCGAAATCAAAAACGAAAATTGTATTATGACTTAATTGAAGCGTTTGCGCAATGGCTCCACAAATCTAAATCCAAGGGACATCTAGATTTAGCTAAGCGGACCTTTTTGTATCTCCACACTAGTTATCCAGATGTAGGATACGATATCAGTAAGGCTATCCGAGATTTCAAATTGGGTAATAAGGTCATCATGACCTATTTATGCGGTAATTGCCAAACTGCATATCCATCATTTTTTGCTGGAGAGTTAATGATTTGTCGCAAATGTGGCAAGATGGCTGCACACCCACCGAATGCCAATCACTCATGTCCACGCAATGTTCTTGCTGACATTATAAAAACATTTGATTTGTATGTCCAATATTCTATCTGTGAGGGTTGGGGTATGCCCCTTACGGAAGCTCAAGCGTGTGGTGTTCCTACAATGGCTGTTAGGTACTCAGCCATGGAAGATCATCTACAAAATCCCACCAGTATTCCTATTGAAGTCGAACGATTTTTCTGGGAAGCTATTATCGAAACCGAACAAAGACGAGCACTCCCGAGTAATATCGATTTTGTAAATAAGTTAGATAGATTTCTTAAGCAAAGTGAAGCGGTGCGAGACGACAAATCGAAGCAGACGAGAGCGTACATTGAGGAACCAATTGAGACTTATGGACAAAGCGTACCTATGCGACGTAGAGGGTGGGAAAGGACGGCAGCCATTTGGGGGCAAGTTATCCGTGAAACCAACATCAAAGACCCTCAAACAACTTGGTTGTGTCCGACTTCTAGAGTACACCATCCGAACCTGACACCTCCCAGTAATAATATGGACAATAGCGAGTTTGTTAACTGGGTTATTGGAAAAATCTGGAATCGTCCAGATATGCTTCGTACCCATTTTGCTGGCGAATGGCTCAAGTCACTTAATAGTGGATCAAAAACGGTTGGTGATAGAATGGTTCCATTCGGTCGAAAAGAATTTGTTGAAAATTTTGTAGGGATGGTACAACAATCAAATGCTGTGGAAGAAAAACGGCTTGCGTTAATGAAACAAGCAATTCCTGATAGTGTCAATGTGGTGGTGATGTAATGAAAGTAGCTTACCTTAGCGTTTTCCGTGATGGTACGGGCTATGCTGTCCAGTCTATTCACAACATGCTTGCGATGGAGGCTGGTGGAATAGATGTCGTGGCCCGTGCTATTAAGTTATCTCAGTCCCAAAACGATCAACTTGCAGCCAAAGTAAAACATCTCGAAGATAAAACCACTGATAATGTTGATGTGGTAGTTCAACATCTTCTTCCGCACCTCTTTGAATACAAAGCTGGTGTTAAAAATATTGGAATGTTTTGTTTTGAAACAACACATTTTTCACGATCGAATTGGGGACACTCTTGCAATATGATGGATGAAATATGGGTGCCATCTATCCAAAATGCTCAAGCAGCGAGAGACAGTGGTGTCACGGTCCCAATCAAAATATTCCCATGTGCGTGTGATATTTCACGATTTGATAATCCACCTGATCCAATGGATATGTCACAACTCAAAGATAAATGTATATTCTACACGATAGGTGAAACGACTCGTCGCAAGAACATTGTAGCCATGCTAAGGGCATTCTACGCCGCTTTTACCCTTCGTGACGATGTGGCTCTGGTAATAAAAACAACTATTCCTGGAAAAACATCAGAGGAAACTACCGAAACGATAAGAACAACCATAGCAGATATTAAGAAATCGTTACATACCTATATTAGACATCCATTTTACCCACCAGTGGCATGTATCTCAGATTTTTTGCCAGACAATCAGTTAGACCAACTTCATATGGCGTGCGATGTATTCGCGTCGTCCAGTCATGGAGAAGCCTGGGGTATACCGGCACATGACGCAATGGGATTTTGTAATCCCGTAATATTGAGCAATTGGGGTTCTTTCCCAGAGTTGACATATGCCCAAGCGTCTGAATATTGGAAAATGGAAGAACGTCAATTTGAATGGCCAGGCCAAATTAATTGTGGTTGGTTGGTTAAGGGGTGTCTTACGCCGTGCTTCGGAGAAACAAGTTCGTTCCCAGATTTATATACCGGAGCGGAAAAGTGGTTTGATCCAGATATTTGTCACATGGCCGAATGTATGAAACAAGCATATAGTGAGTGGCAAGACGGAAAATTGCATACCAGGGGCGAAGCTGCGAAGAAACGTGCTGCTGAATTTTCGTACGAAAAAGTTGGATCAATTACTAGGAAATTGTTGGAAACATAATGAAAGATTTAACTGGACAAAAATTTGGGAGATTAATTATTATTAATAAAATTGGGTATGATAAGTATTGTAAAAACATATTATGGAACTGTCGATGTGATTGCGGAAAAACAAAGGTTATTCGCAGTTCTTCTCTTACGTGCGGTAATACTAAAAGTTGTGGATGCTTATTAAAAGAAACAACGATAGAGAGATTCACGGAACATGGCCACAGCACAAGAACAACAATATCAAAAACTTACAGATCATGGGATAGTATGATACAACGATGCACTAATCCTAATAGTCCCGATTACAAACGTTATGGTGGCAGAGGAATAACAGTCTGTAAACGATGGTTAAAATTCCCAAATTTTCTTAAAGATATGGAAGCAAGACCGCAGAATCGTACTCTTGAAAGGATTAACAATGATAATGGATATCATAAATCCAACTGTAAATGGGCCAGTAGGAAACAACAAGACAGAAATAAAAGAAGTAATCGCTTCTTTACGTTCAATGGCAAAACACAATGTATGTCAGACTGGGCTAAAGAATACAATATACATATAAGCACCTTTCAAAAACGCCTCAAACTTGGTTGGTTAATAGAAAAAGCATTGACAACACCTGTCCGTAAAAGGGGGAGAAAATAAATGGCAACACCGATTTCTTCCGTACTCAAGAGCATAAATAGGGACAATAATCGTCCATTGAATATTCTCGGAGCGCTTAATCACGAGGCATACCAAACAACACTCGCCAAGAGTGGGCATAATTTTTATATGTTAAATCATCCTCGTTTCCACCAATGGAACAGGACAGAACGAGAGATGCCATCAAATATTATCCCATTAGGAAATGGTGAGATTAATCAACAATTGAAAACAGATATTGCTTTTGATTTGGTTCTGTCACAAAATTCGATCGATCATTATCCGATTTTATCACAACTAACCAGGCAATTAAATTGTCCATTATTGTGCGCGCAACACACATTACCGTGGCCAGACTGGAATGACGAGACAATAGAACGAATTGGTAACTTGCCGTGTTCCCACGACGTGTTCATGGCCGATTTCAGTGTCGGCGCTTGGTTCAAGGATGTTGATGATCCAAATATTTCTGTGATAAAGCATGGCATGGATACGGACTACTGGAACAATTGGGTAGGCGGTGACGGCAAGATCATGACAGCCGTCTGGGATTTTGTAAAACGAGATCGTATTTGTGGGTTTGATTTGTACAAAGAAGTTACTGAGGGTCTAAAAACAAATCCATGGGGAGATAGCCCTGGATTTAGCAAGAATGCAGATAACGTAAACCACTTACGTACCCTTTACCGTTCTGCGTCGGTATTCCTAAACACAACATTATGGTCGACAACTCCATTTAGTTTACTTGAAGCGATGTCTGTCGGATGCCCAATTGTAACAACAGCTACTACGGCTATACCCGAATTCATAGAAAATGGAGTCAATGGATTTATCACGAACGATCCGAAAGTAATGCGCAAATATCTAGAAGACCTAATTGAAGATAAGGATATGGCTCTTGAAATAGGTGCGGCTGGAAGAGAAACAGTTATCCAACAATTCGGAGAAAACAGATTTCTTCACGAATGGAACGAAGTACTCTATAAGGTGGCCGCATGTCCTACGGGAAGATGGTCATAGGGAGAAAATTATGCGATTAAACCTTGGCTGTGGCAATGATGTTCGATCTGGATGTATTAATGTAGACCGTTTACCACCCAATCAAATATCTCCCGACATCTATAAACAGGGTGATATCCAATCCCTGGATTGGTTAACAGAAGACAATACGGTTGAAGAAATAGTTGCATTGGATTGTCTTGAATACTTACCTATCAATGCCGTGAAATCCGCCCTAACCAATTGGGCTCAAAAGTTATCATCTGATGGGATACTAAAAATTCTGGTACCAGATTGTTATGCAGTCACCCAGGCGTTTGCTCAGGGACAATTGAGTCTATTAGAATATCTACAGATAACATTTGGTACCCAGGATGCTAATGACAATAGACTCTCAGCTATAGACACCACTACACTATTGGGTATGTTGCGAGAAATCGGACTAACTATCATACTTAAACGTTATGAGGGAATAGCTATCTATGTGGAGGCCACAAAATGTTGACCACAGGCTGTGCAGGATGTTGCTTTTTGAAGCAGGACGACAAAGGCAAGGGGTGTGGCATAAATCAATTATGCGTTACGAATGATGGAAAAACATTCGCTCCAGGGTATTGTCGTATGTGTCGTAGTCATAAGTGGGCCAAAAAACAAAATACAACTGATTTGTGTGAATTACTAGGTAAAATAGTTCGTGAGAATGCCCTTCAATTTGATTTACTTGTTTTCTTTAATGAATCAGCGCACACAATCAACCACCTTGAACGCACCATCAGTTCCGAGTGGTATCAACCAAAAGTGGCTTACAATTCGGCCATGAAGAAACCGTATGTTAATAAAATTATCATTGTCGACACAACCGGATTCGGTTCGCACAGACAAAATTTGGCAATGAAGTACTTAAAAAATCGAACAGAAATTGTGGAGAGCTTGGGCGTAGATAAAAATTCAATGATACCTATTGTCGTAGATAGTAGTGTCGACCAGGAGTCAATAGATCAACGAGAAAGCACTATCAAGCGACTATCTAAGCAGATAAAATCTCCATTTTTTATGGCCATTTCAGCAGGACAAAAACTACGCAATTTGGATCATTTGGGCGTAATGATTCAAAATGTCCCTAGTAGGGTAATCCATTGGTTGTTTCCTTATCATGTGGGCAGTACTATGGTGATACCAAATCGATTATCTTCAGGACTATTTATTACGAAACCCTATAAAACTATTATGACAAATCCTGGAACGATATCTTTCACACAACAATTACGAAAAGAAGAACAAGAAACGGGTATGGCATTGTCTTGGTTTTGTGATAGTCATTATGCTAGTCTAACCCCTTTAGTAATTGGCGATAGGAAAGAAAAATAATGCTAGATAATGAAAATATCTCCATAATTGTGGCTACCCACAACAATGCTACCACCATTAAGCGTGCTTTGGAATCAGTTACCAAGGGCATACGTCCAGCAAATCAGGTTATTGTGGCAGATAATGATTCACAAGACAATACTTATAACGTATTATGTGATTTACTTGGTGCTGAACAAATAACCATTGATGATCAAACAGGTTTGCCGCCACAGTTTGATGGCATATTAAATGGGACACCAGTTAAGATTTTTCGTAAACGACTGAGCACAATGGGTAACGCATTAAATACTGCAATACAAATGGGGTGGCAAGGTGTAACAATGTTTGGTTTCTTGGACCCAACAGGTTGGTATGCGCCAGACAAGATTACTCAGTCTATTGTGGTTTTTAATAGTCATCCGTCTATAGCTTGCGTGGTCAGTGATTATGATAATCATTATGCTGACGGCATGGTTGAAAGAGTTTTTTGTAATTCTTTCGATACACAAAAATTGTTGGCAGAATTTCCATATGATCGTAATTTTTTAGTTAGATCACAAGTATTTCCTAAGCTACAGTCTGGTTTTAATGAACAAATGCCTTTTCGATATGACTACGAATTCTTGTTAAGGGTGTCAGAAATAGGATTGATATATCATATACCAGCGCCGCTTCACAATAATGCCGTGAACGAACTAGATGAGCCCACTAAACAATCCATTATTCAGTCCGAAATGATGGCGAGACAACTTACATTACAACGCCGAGGACAAACGAATGGCTAAGAAACAAAAAAATACCAAACATACAGAAGCTATTCGTAGAAAGATCGATGCTGCAAATGAAATGGCCAAGTTCGGCCTGAAGCTTGATGATGATCAAGTTATCCTCGGGTTTCTATTCAGTCATCTAGCAATGTCGCACCTTACGTATTTCGGTATAAATTCCATAAATCAATTCTGTAATACACAAGTTGGAATAGATATTTGTATATTTTCTCAACACATTATTGCACCATGTATCACACCATTATGCCCCGTATTCGGAACATTAGATTTGGCTAGATGGAAAAATTATCCATTGATAACAACAAGCATAGGAACAACAATAGAAGCGTTATCGAGTAACGCAAGCACTATCTATCACTATGCTTTCGATCCGGAATTTATTGGAAAATCACACAAAGAATCGTTCGATTTGCAACCAGCATTTTGTGATCCACGAGTCCGAACAGTTGTGAGACATGAATCTCACAAAGAATTGATTGAATCAGAATTTGGTATTCAAGTATGTGATGAGATCATACCAAATTGTAATGTTGAACTATTGGCAAAATTAGTGTTAACGGAGATGAAAAATGGCGGAACAGAAATCACCCACACGATTAAGTAAACAAGAAATTGCTATTGCTTTGTTGGGTCTGGGCTATACGGAAGAGCAGTTGGTAGATAGTGATGGTAACAAATTAAAGCGTCCCGAATTATTAGAGAAACTTCAAGAACATCAGCGGGGATTAGAAGCATTAGATTGTCTGGATGATGTAGATGATGAAAATGATGTTGGTATCGCTGTGTTGCCCGACACAAAAGGGGATGTAGAACCATCAGACGATATCTTGGATACGCCTGAGAAGATAATATTGACTGCTGATTGTCTGGAAGAACCCATTCAATCCGAACCAGAGCTAATGGAACCACCTACACCGAATGATCCAGAATGGACTCAATATGTTCTTGGACAGTTTATGGATGATGAAATAGATGGTAAAAATCCACGAGTAGAAGGACTTAGGCGTGTTGCTGGACAACTCGTTGGTGAATTGATCGAAGAGGGATGTGATCTACTAGCTGTTCCAACAGAAGAAAACAGATTCCGTGCATGTGCGAAAGCATGGGGAGTATTTCAAACACCAAATGGGCAAGTAAAAAGATTTGAAGCTTTAGCAGATGCACATGGAGATAATTGTTTTGAGGACTACGCAACATATCTTGTAGCAATGGCCGATACTCGCGCCAAAGGTAGAGTGTTTCGTAACGCTCTGTGCCTACGTAGGGTTGTCTCTTCTGAAGAGGTTCGTAAAACAATGGCTGCCGCAGAAGATACACAGAACGGTGGAGATATTCACACAAGCCAAATAAGTCTGATACGTCTCGTGGCTGATCGCAATAATTTTTCCATATCAGAAGTGTTGGACAGTTTGGGTATTGCATACGAACTTAATGCACGTACTGGTAGCGTAGAATTAGCGAAACTATCCTACGATGACGCTTTAGCAACAGCGAAGAAAATGCGAGAGATGAAAGAAGAAAAGGAGACTAAAAATGGCTAAACAATTTAGTAAAAATTTCACAATGTACAAGGCAAGAAAAGATAGTAGCGGAGCCGCTTCTCAATGGAATCTGGGGTCAGAAAAAGACTGCGTTTTTCTGGAAATGGCAAAACAGACAGGTAAAAATGACGATGAAAATGCCACATTTGGATGGGATAAGAAAATTGTCTTCAAGTTAGGACATGCCGATATAGGTGAAATTCTTTCGGTTTTGACCGGCCTACAAAGTGGTGTTGGTCCATTTGATACATCGAAGGGTAAACATAAGGGGTTATTCCATTCAAATCCAACCGGAAATGCTATATTGTATTTCTGGAAGGATGATAATGGAGTATTTCGTATATATCTGAGTGTCAAGAAAAATGGAGAAAAAACTGCAATTGACCATGCAATTACAAAGGGCGAAGCATGTATCCTTGGTACCCTGTTGCGTCAGGCAATAGTTGTTATGTATAAATGGTAATATATCGAACTCTACTTTGGTTGGATATCTTTTTCCATACGCTCCATAAGAGCTTTCAATACTTGTACGTCTGTACGTAAATTTCCAACTGTGGTGGTTAACTCGTGTATACTAGTTTGTAGGGCTGATATGACAGTTATGTGAGATACCATTATACCAGCATATCGGCCCATTTCTAGGTCAACTGCTTCTATTTTAGTTTTATTTGTGATAAGAGTATCATTGATTCGTTGTCGTTCTACTCCCATGGAGTAGGCGGTGCCAGCGATTCCACCCACAATACCTATGATCAAACCAATTATTCCACAAACAGTACCGTGTTTCTTGTCCACATTATCCTCCTAGTTCTATCTGTTCTAGCACGTCCCTTTGCCAATTATCTCTAGTAATAATCAAAAATTTTAATTTGTGTTTCGTATAGAATGCTCGTTTGCGTTCCAGTTTGTCATCTGCACGGACTTCCATCAAACCATCGTACTCAATCCATAAGTCGTATTCGGGTAGATAGAAATCACATATGCTACGGCTAGGTCGTGGAAGATGTTTGTGTGGTTCGTATTGGATATCATTTTCTAGAAACCAATCAGCCACTTTTGTTTCTGATATAGAATCATAAATTTCTCCATCTAACCCTATCGCTTTTTCCCACATAAAGTTCCCCAGAAAAGAAAAGGGAGGATTATGGTCATCGGGTTAACCAACATCCTCCCATAAGTCGTTATGTTACAATAGTTTACAGATATTCGAGCGCCACATAGAGTCCGAAGCTTTCCTTACTGCCAATACTCAATGGACTAGCTGATAGACAAGCGTACCAATCATGCCGAGCGTCCTCAGTATCCGTACCAGATGGACTCAAACCACCACTGCCAGCACTGCTTAGCAACGCTACGGTAACACCAGAACCTGATGGTGCAACCCATCCAGCATGACTTGCTGGGGCTATAGCGGTTCCACTTGAACTAACACCAGAACCATCATTGCAAATTTGACACACCTGAGTCGTAACACCTACGGCTCCGTTGTTGATACTAGAACGGTCAAAAATACGAAGCTCACAGTTCTGTGTCTTTACAGCACTATCATACGTAAACCGAATATTCATTGTACCACTATTGATAGCTACTGCTGAAGGCACTACGGTTGTACCGGCATTAATGGATAGACCACTGGAAGTAATGTATTTTGCATTTGTCGCTTCTGGACCCTCCGTAGCCCCGTTACTGGTTGTAATATATGTGCTATCTTGATACTGCCCGACCTGAACCGAATTACCGAAAGCTGCACCATAAAAGCCAACACCAGATGAACTAAGATCAACCCATGTTCCGCCACCTTGACCAACATAAAAATTAATCGCTGCTGCCATTTCTTTCACCTCCCCTACATTTTATCTAGAACCTAGTTTCGTCCACTGTATTATACACCATCTTGCTTTGATTTGTGTGCGCAAATACCGCCATTCAAGTATTTGCTCATATTGCAGTTATAACACAATACTTGTAAATAGTCTGGAAAATTTTGTTCTATTATCCATTTGTAATAGCTTTGACCTGAAATTTTATTAATCTGTTTACGATGAGCATTGCCTTTGCCATAAATATGATCAATAGCTAAAAATGTCTTTTCTGTTTCACCACAACAAGTGCATCTGCCACCATAATGTTTAAGAATTTGATTTCTTAATAGTCTATCATTTTTAATACGACGTTTTCGAAGATCGGATGAAGCATACCATTTATTGTGTTTATAGATACATATTACACACCGGGTTTTACTGCTATTGGCCAAAAGTCGTTTACCGCATACGCCACAAAGTCCATTTGCGACCCTCTGTTTCCATGTTAATTGTTCCGTCTTACTACGTTTTTTGGAACACCTTTTACATAATTGGTTAGATGTTGAATTGGGTTGTCCACAATTAATACAAAGCCCATGTTTCTTTCTGTCGATCCATGGTATCCATTTGTCATCTCTATGTTTGGAAACATTTTTCTCCAGACAATTATTGCAGGTTTTGCGTCCATTGGTAAGTTTTGTACCACACTTCTGACACAATCCCTTATTTTTTCGTCTATCAATAACAGCTTGTTGATTTCTATTTGCGGCTTTTAGATGGTGCAAACACAATGTCTTATTTGTTTCTGCTGTTTCCCCACATTTAGTACATAAATGTTTACCTTTTCTTTCCTGATACAATTCCTTGCTTGTCTGCATCAATTTTCCCCTTTTGGCGATAAGTTTTTTTTAACAATGTTACTACTATATTTATACACCAAAAGAAAAAGAATTGTTCTTAAATATATTCAAGCTCGGCTCTAAAACTGAAACTTTTATCTGAAGGGATTGTTGGGGCTACCGACAAAGCAATATACCAATCGTGACGAGTTGAAATCGTGGCTGGACCAAAGGGGCTTATACCAGATGTGCCGGGAGAATCAACGAGATTCAAAACTTGACCAGATCCGGCCATTTGTACCCAGGCGGTATCTCCTATTCCGGTAGCGGTTTGTGATCTACTTGTATGGATAATTTCTGCTCCATATGTGCTTAGTCCAGTCGGGGCATTGGATATATCACTACCGTCAAAAGCTATTAGTCTGGCGTTTTGTACCAAAACAGCCTGGGGATGAGTAAAGCGTAAATTTATTGTTGCCAAATAATTGGGTAAATTAATAAGATCAATTCCAGTACCAGTTTGTCCTATAATAACACCAGATGATGAAATTTTGCGGCAATTGTCGCATTCCTCATGCGACACAGAACCACTCGAATTTGTTACAAATGTTCGTCCATTGTATTCACTTATAGATAAAGGATCGCCAAATCCATCCGGACCAAAAAAACCCAGAGACTCTCCCGTATCTATCTTGACATCATTTTCTGCAATGTACATATTGATTTCTGACATAATTCATTCCTTTCGTTTGTTTATACACCACTGCACTATATGACAACTTGTGAAGTGGTTGTTCTGTTATATGTTCCTGTATCACTTCCGATTTCTATTAAAGATGTTCCATTCATTTGAAGTGAACCCGGAACACCCACAAACTGTCCGATTTCAGCGTAAACCTGTGCAAAAAATATAATAAAAGCCGATTTATTGGGCGGTATAACAATTTCCCTATTATGATTTACCGCGATACTAACAGAAAAGTTCCACCAATATAAACCAGGAGGAATATTATCCTGTTCCTCTTGGGTTATAAATGACAAAGCAGAAAAGTCAGTATCATGATTATCAATTGCTACTTCTGATTTTGTACGAACAGACTCTTGGTAAACAGTATAGAAATGGGGGGCGGGTAGATTTGCCGTTCTATTATATGATGCCGAGCCAGTTAAAGTAACTATCTTATTTGTCGTATGACTAAAGTTGGGTATTTGGATAGCTCCAACTTGCGGAAAACTATCGTAAGCCATAATTCTTGAATTACCATGTGGTGGTATATCTGGTGTCTCTTCTTGTATCTTCAGCCAATAGTATATTTCATCCACCGAATAATAAGCGGTATTTTGAGAAGCCGATAGCTGACTCAATGCGTTCAACAGTTGGGGATATGTGTGATAGTTGTAATCGGTCAATCCACAACCAGACCATACTGGTATATCTATTACATCGGTATCAAAAGACGTTGACATAACTTCATAATGGGTTCCACCTAGCGAACCAGACGTGTAATGGGGATCACCAGTACCTGTGGATGGTATTGCATCAACAGGGGTTGGATCAACAGTGCCAAAATCAGTTAATGAAAGAATATTTAGGCGAACTAATTCCCAATACTCTCTGAATCGTTCTGCTAAATTGATATAAGTATTGATAACCGATTGACTAAGTTTGAGTTCGTCGACAGTAAAAGTATCAGTAATTCTAGAACATTGTAAATCATAAGTTGAACCATCAATTATTTTTAATGGAATAATAATTGTTGGTGTTGGTGAACCACTTGCATATGGATTCTGAGTATCCGATACTGCCCGTAAAATACCAATAGAAACACTTTTATCATAGAAATGTTTACCAACTTCCAATATTGTTGTTGGATCATTAATGTCTTGATTAGGTCCAACTCTAGCCATTTATATATACTCCCACTAAAATGGTTTGAACAGATTCAGTTGTTGTTCAATGAATGGCGTGTATGAGCCATCACTATTTTCATTCCAATTAATACTAACCTCGGTGTTAATACCTAAATATCCTGGATAATTGGCGGGTTCTCCTATGTTAAGAACAGCATTTAGAACAAGCAATTCGGTAGGCAATAAGTTTATCTGTTGTATTGCACTAACCACCGGTATAACTTTATACGTTGGCTGAAGATTGCTAACCGCTTCTTTTATCAAAGCAGTAAAACTGGGTGGTTTGGGGGCCGATACGTTTATATAATACGAAACTATACCGCCGTCTGTTACTGAGAATTCATTGACTGTTACATCGGTCCCTACGATTAGACGACCGGGTGCTGTCTGTGGCTCCCCCATATTAACCACATTAAGGTATGTACCAAATACTTTTGTATTTCTTACTAACGTTAATTCACCAAATGTATCTGCAACCCATGCCATTGGTGTAATATTATATTTCGGTTCTGTAGTGCTACTGCGTGCATATATCCTGCCTAACAATGTTTGAAGTTTGCGTCTAGTACCTTCACTTTCTGAATTAACGGGTGGTTCTGGTAACTCCTTTTTCAATGCCTGTATTGTTCTGTCTGTGGCGAAATCGTCTTGCGGAGGTTGCATTGTATTGTTAAATTCAGCCGCTTGACGGCGAAGTCTATCTAGTAAGTCCTGTTGTTGTTTAAGATGTTTAGATAATTCAGTTGTATGTTGTCTGGCTTTATATATAGTTTTAACTCCACCGACAGCAAAGACAACATTCATTGAAGTTATTACACCAGTAGTGTGTAGTTGATCACCTATATTAATAGCGGGAACTCCAGCAACTGCTAATTCTGCTGTTTTTGCATCCATAGTGGTATCAGCTACTGTTTTTATTTTAGCACGAGCTACTTGTGTTAATAAATCAATACCTATAGAATTTGTGATGCCTCTATATCCAAACGACCACGGTGTAAGAGAAGCATCAATAATTACTTCTGTACGCCCTATAGAACTCTCCCTGTTTGCCCAAGGGCCATATGTTTCCCTCTGATCCAGCAATGCTAAGTAAGCAGTACCAATTTGTGTAGCCCTAGTTTTTGTAACAACATCAGATAACGCAGCACTACCAGCTACTTGCCGTGATTTGACTCTCAATGGTGTCGCCAAAGTAATCAAAAAATACTGATCTTCTTCATCTCCTTGCAAATTATCGATAGTTTCCAATGAAGATTTCATGGCTACGTTCCCATCATCATCAATGTGGCTATTTGGGTTAGAAAACAATTCATCATCCCATTCGTAACTATATTTAACGGATTTAGTAGCCCATCTAGAACCAGGTAATGGCAAGGTTATGAAAGTAATCCATCGTCCGTCATTGGTCTGAAATTTTAATTGACCGTCTAGATTAAAGTCCATAGGAACAGAATCTGATTCATTCCACCCCGCACTAGTTGGAACAACCCATGATCGTCCATTAGAATCTATTACTGCTGGTGGTGTAATTTCCGATATGAATTTTCTACCCCAAAATTCATTTGCGTATGATAAAATTCTTTGAACAGACTCTTCGGTATATTCCTCTGGTGTGAAATTGTTATTAATAATATTTTCCATTATAGTTTCTGTGTAAAGTGGTTCTGCCCGTTTGCGTCCATTTTCCTCAAAACCCCAGAATTGTTCCCAAAGCGAACCATCGCTGCGACTCAGTACAGACTTATATCCGCCAACAAGAACAACCTTTTGAACAGCATCTCTGTTCTCTAGTCCTTCATGTCGCCTTTCAACAGCCCCTGGGTGTAACGCCGCTAATTGATTCACGGTTATATCGGTAATATTTGTGCGACCAAACATATTAATGGAAATGACATTACTGGCAGATGTAGTAACATACCAATCTAATCCATGATCATCGGCTATTTGAGATATCAATTCGGATAACGAAAATGCACGCCCTCTTAATGAATATTCAACCGCACTACCCCTAGTAGGTAAAGTAAAATTGAAATTCACCGTATACGTTTGATTACCATATCTTATTTCCGCATCTTCAACACTGTCCATGATTACACTAAATGGAATTCCATCCGACATTTGCGATGATGTTTGAAATATTATTGGTATTACATTGTCGCCATAATCATATGCTTGTGTTTTCGTATCATCAAAGGAAGAACCTATAATTACTTGTGCTGCATTAAGTACTGGTTTTGTATCAGTAAGACGAACTTGATAAACACCGGTTCCTGCTATGTCTGTTTTAGCTTCGTCCCACGATTGTACTATACCACGAAATTGAAGTGCACCAATAGATATATTTACCAATTGTCTATTAGCCACAACGATTGGTGAGCCATCCCTTATTACAGTTGTAGTAATAACAGTAGGATTCTGATTAATCCCAAGTGCTACGTTAATACTTTGTAGTGGGCCACCGAACAATCTGTATGTTGTTATCTCTTGAGTCACCGTTAATTTCCTCTACTTTAACTATCTTTCAAAAATCGTGTTGTTCTCTCTGCTACGCCTGTTTCTGGATTCCACGTTGTAGAATCGCTAGTAATTAATCCACCCTCACTGTATATAACAGTGTTTAATGTAGGTCGCGTAATATTTCCTTTAGATCGCATTGTCACAGTAATCGTCTCCGAACTTTGTGTCGACATATCTTGTATAATTGGTCCAGCAGCACGACCAGGAATAGGTATGATAGCCAAAACAGCATTTGCTTCTTGTGTTTGAATAGTGACTTCTGTCTGGTGGGCGTCCCTATCTGTCCATGTCCATGTCTTTTTTGCTGTACCACTACGCTTATCAAAAGATGCTGCTGTAGATAATTTGGTATAAGAAAGATATGTGCTTGCCAGGGTTTTGGCGTTACTAAGTGCCGCACCATCACCATAAATAGCATTTTTTGCATTAGTTAAACGTTCAGAGACAGAATCTCCTTTGCCTTCTGCTGTTTGAGTATATGTAAGTGTGTTCAATAAATCTGAAACCGAATAAGAATGTTGAGATTCCTCTGTTATAAATACAGTACTACTATCTGATGTTTCCCAAGTATACGTAAAAGTCACGGTACTGTTCTGCTGATCCAAATTCACCGTATGTCTGTCGGGATGTGTTGGAATAGATTTTGATCCAATTAAAGAACCTAAATAACTAATGGCTGTAAGTCGAGCGGCAGAAGCTGATGGAACAGCGGCTTTCGCTTGGTTGAGTCCTCCAACATTACCAGCGCGGCTGCCAGTAGCTACTCCATATATTACTCCTTCATATGTTATGTTGTATTCCCCATTAGTCTGATCATAATCTACAGTGAATTTCCGTTCTTCATATGTATTACCGTCCGACAGGAGCCATTCTTCCGTAACTCCATATGTTCCACCATCTTGATCTATATTTGTAATTGTATTATAATTACCAGTAATTTTACCAGAAGCACCAAGTGCCGCAAACATTACATCGTTATCGACTAATCCATCAATCCTTGAGTCTACAAAAGTTTTAGCATGTTCCCACGCCTGCTTATTTTCATATAAACCACTGGCTCCAGCATAACTCAATTTACCGTTAGCGTTAACTTCATGCGTAACTCTATATTGTGTATTTTCATGACCATCAACTTCTTCGAATGACCATGTTTCTGTGGACGAAGATATTGAATCCATAGATATATCATCTTCGACATTTAGTTGTCCATTTATATAAATCCATGGAGCCTCCATCTCAATTGTATATTCGCACTTGTTGGCCCATTGTCCTTCTGGGAAATTAATAGACAGAATTTTTGGATAACATCTAACCGGTGGCTGTCCATCGCTTGGTTGCCACTCTAATGTCCCACCATCTTCACTAAACAACCACCTGAGGGCTTCCTGTTTCCGTATAATATTATTGAAATTTTCATTATTACCCGTATCTGTATCGTCTGGCGGATAACCACCCAGTGTGTGGAAGGCTTGATTTAACGATGAATACGATCCACTTGGAGAACCCATAAATGATAACATAGTACCAGTTAATGTAATAGAATATATTGTACCTATCTTAGTTCCATCATCGTTAGATTGATAGTTTTTATTAATAGAGACTAGTGGCGATGGTATGATACTACGACCAACGCTATCGGATCGCGTATAAACAACAGACATTTATGTTAGCCTACCTTTCAACTAAAAGCCGTGCGTATATAAAATACATGTTTGATTAAGTAACCCAGTTGGTGTCACTTTGATATATAAAGATATATTCCCAGATGAAACATCTTGTATTCCCAAGATAAAAAGATCGTTGGTATTGTATGCAAGTTCTTCACCGGTGACATATAGAGTAGTTGAATCATATATTATATCAAGAATACCAAATATGAACAAATTTGTCGTAGCAGACGGTGGTATTATCGCGGTTGATCCAGATGTATAAAAATTAAGTACATCGCTTGAACCATCATATATTTTAACAAAAGACAAAGTTTCTATATCGGAATAATAATATCCATTTGACAATGGTGCTTCGCTATCTGAACCGATAGATAACCCATTTATAAATGTGTAGATTGAATCAGTAATTGATATACCATGAGGGCTATCTCCAGAAGCATGGCTATTTATATACAGGTTTATGTGGTTATTATTAGCATTACCACCCTTAACGAAAGATTGCCATGTTCCGCTAAGGGATATTAAAGTTGCATCATCTACTCTTGTGAAAGACGACCAATCAGAATACAGATTACTATATTCACCAAGAGTATTATTGATAAACAACGTAGTAGTATTGTTTAAGTAGGATGTGTTACTTTCACCGAACGGTACGCCATGAGCGAATAGCGATATGTCTCCAAACTGTGTATTATCGACTACTGCTACAAAGCTATCAAAAGTTGGGAATAAACCCTTTATGTAGAAGTCTGTGCTTCCGGATGCTAATTCATGTCCATGAATAAATTCATCTGTATCACCACTAGCCACAAGTGGTCCAACAGTATAAAGATTTCCAGAAGCAACAGTAGAACCAACGGCATAAGTGTAAAAATTAGAATTACCAGACGCCACAAAAAAGCTGGAAATAAAACAATCCATATTACCAGATGACGTATCCAATCCTGCCGTATAGATGTCTAATGACTTACATTCCAGTTGAGATGGTAAATATAGTGAAACGTTACCAGAAGACGCAACATGTCCATGAATAAATAAATCTATTCCACTACTGGCGAGCGTACCAAATGTGTCACCATACTGATTCATCGGTATGTCATATGTATTGGCTAATTCATATAAATTAGATAACTCATCTGCTGTAAATTCATCCTGTCCTGCCCAGACGACTACTTCGTCTAGAATAATATTATTACTAGTAGATTCTATTGCCAGGTTTATTATACAATTTGTGTCGGCATCCGGAGGATCGGCATTTCCTCCGCTACCAATATTTTGCCATCCACTACCGTTTATACTAACAAGATATTGCCATACCGATCCCCGTAACGAAAAATCTACAACTGTAAAATGCCATCCATCTACAGATGGGAAAGTTAATATCTGCTTGGCTGGTCCAGTGCCCCCAACTTTGATTAATCTTACATATGGAGTTCCGGCAGCTTCTGACATAAAATATCGTAAACCATTACCATCGTCCACACTAGTTGCGCCAAAGCCTATCTCAATTGTATCGTCTCTGATCGTCCCACCATATAATCCGCTAGACCAGAAAGCTATGGCAAAGTGATCATAATTCTCTAGATCATCATATGCTCCAGCAGCTTTATTGGCACGTATATCTACTGTAAGATCGCCGCTTTGTGTGAATCCACTGACAACAATACCATTACCAAATACACCATTAGCAGTCCTAGTCCAATCAAAGGATTTAGTATATTCCGTATCAGAATCCAATGGATGATAAAACAGAACATTGTCATCTCTTAAAAGAGCCATTACGCTAATTCCCTAGCTACATTTGTAGCAACCACAGCAAATTCAGCTTCGCTCTTGGAGGCCAAACTCTCCAAAGTCTTTCTTGCCACCGTTTTTGCTGCGACAATAACAGCTTCTTCAAGCAACGGACGAATTTCTGCTGATATATCTGATGGTAGTGTTGATAAATCAAGATCAATACGTTGATCTGTAATCAATTTAAGTTCATTCGGTTCATTAAGAACAGTTCTGAGGTTATCTAGACTATCAGTAAGTAGACTTATCTTCTCATCGGTAGCAACACTTTGCTCACGTTCTTTTTGAATAGTGGTAGGTTCTTTCGCAGTAGGGTTAATTTGTTCAAAACGCTCAAGAGTAGCTTTGAGAATATTTGCTATATCATTTTGATTAGCGGTACTATCATTTATTAATCGAACATACTCATCAAAACCCTGTTGAACATTAACGGCACCAGATTTTATCTGTGTGGGTGTTATACCAGCGACAGCCATATCAGTTGCTGGTCCCGTGGTGGCACCGAAATTTCTGAAATCAACAACTGATTGACCGAATTGTATGATAGCCTGATTCATCAATTCAATAGTTTTTGCTTGTATTCGTGTGGAATCAGAGAAAACACCAACTGACGTGTCAAAATTTTGAGTTATTTCATCTTGTGTTTTTGTGTTAGCACTTATCTCTTTAGCAAGATTCGCACGAAGAGTGTTGTCTTTTTCCATTATAGAAGCATATTTGTCTTGTAATGCTATTTGTGCACGTTCTTGTTTGTCCATAAGATCAGATGTAATTCTTTCGGCTTCAGTTGGAGTTGTGTAACCTTTTTCGACACGTTTGGCGAGCCGAGCTTCTGTCTGTGATAATTCAAGTTTTTGTCGTAATGCTAATGTTTGTTTCTCTGATTCCAAAGCCTTTCCAGATGCCTGTATTAACGCCTCCATTGCCGTTTGCAATTCAACTGTGGTACGAGCCAATTCTTTGGCGTTCTGTGCAGCGGCTATAAAACCTTCAGTACCCGGCTTTAATTCCGCTAATTGTTTTTTGACCCTAGTGGATTCAATTACAACTTCTCGAAACCCATCTCTTACTTGTTGGCGTATTGTCTCATCACCAGCTATATCAGCTAATCTTTTAGTACGATCTTGGAAAAATCCAGGTTCTGGAGTTGGAAGCAACCCTGGAGTAGTTTCTCGACCATACCGTTCTAGACTTTCTCTTCGTCGTAAATCTAATTCTTCTAATGTTCCCCTAACTACATTAGTTGGCCCTCGTCCACCGCCAACACTAACGCCAGCACGTCGTAATTGTTGTTCCAAAAAATCAGCTTGTGTTCCTGGGAGTACCGGTGCTGCCAGTTCAAATTTGCGAACAGTAGCTAACCTGTTTAATTCATCTTGTACCTGGGTAAATGTAGCTTCAAGAAAACCACGAATATTCTCTACTACTGCATCCGAAGCACCTACACCTAGATTAGCAAATTCTTTTTCAAATCTACTCTTAATAGTATCAGTATTAATATATTCACCCTCTGAAACGAGTGCTATATCTTGTGCGATAGTGCGGAAAAATTCTTCGAAGTTGTCTCTAACTACCTTTGGAACATCAGTTTGAAATTCGAAAAACTTATCAACTTCGCCCAACAAGTCGGCACTAGAAGCTGGAACATTGCTTATATTGATAATAAATTGATCCAACAGACTTTCAACTTCGGTTAAACCCCCAATAAATTTTGGTATATCTGGAGTAAAAGCGAATAATTCTTCTAATCCACCAGCACCAATAAACCGCTTAATCTGTTGATCTCCAAAATCAAAATCAAATGACGGAGCACTAATTCCACCTCCAATATCTGCAATTTGCATAGAAAACATTTTTGCGGATAAATCCACCGCCCTAGTTACTTTATTAACAGCTTTTGAAAACTGTAGTAACTGACCAACCAGACGTTGTGGTACAAGTGCATTAATAAGTGGAATCATTTTCTCGCGTTTTTGTGCTTCGTTTCGTATGATATTAGCACTCTTTTGAATTTCCTCATTTAGTGCTTTTACCCCACCAGCAGCCTCAACGACTACATCTGCAAAAATAGCGGCGCTTTCTTGTGTGGCACCACCCAAAACAGCATCAGTAGTAATTTTTTGTTTGGCATATGATGGCAATTTTTCTAAATTGATATCAGCACTTGCTACAATCTTAGTTATATTATCAATAATACTGTTAACCATTCCTGGACTTTTATCTATGATTGCTTTAAGTTGATCACGTAGGTTGGCACTAGTTAAACCCCAACGTTTTACGATAAATTCAAAATCACCTTCCCACGCATTAGCCGCAGCCCTACCGCTTGCCTGGAATACTCTAGATAACCTTTCTTTTATACTGATGTTGGCGGCGTAAGGGTCAATACTTTCTATAGACTTACGCATTGCATCAGAAATAGTTGTAACTACACTAGACATTCCTGTTGTAAATGATTTTGAATCATCTGTTGAATCAAGTTCAATTGCGTCAACAGCTTCTACTGCACTATCTGTTATTTTGTCCATTAGTTCTTGTGCACTTTTACTTGCTCTCATCAATACTAGTGGTGCAACAATAGCAGCCGCTGTTAATAGACCACCACCGACAGCACCCAAACCTGCAAATAATCCACCTGTTGTGGCAAATTTGGCGATTGTTTGTCCCTTCATCAATGCCAATACGGCAGTAATAGTTGTAACAGTTGAAACTATGGAAGATGCAAGAGTATCTGCGCCATCTGCTGTTTTCAATAAAGCACCAGCAGCCTGACCAGCAGCCATCAAAAGACCGGCCTGCAAAAATGGACTAGCTCCTAAACCTGCCGCAGCACCTTTAACCCCACCGCCAGCAGCAGCAAAAGCAGCGGGACCAGCAAGACCAGCAATTTTAGGCCCCAAGAAACTACCTATGCCCTTAAAAATTGCCATACTAGTCAAAGCAGTTCCAATACTGGCTATCGCGGGAAGAAGTGGTTTTAATGTACCCAAAAGACTTATGGCAGAATCAGCAGCACCAGTTAATCCTTGAATAAACGGTATAAATAAACTTTCACCAAGTGATATCGCTAATGCGTTGGCTTTTGAGATAAGAATATCAACCTGTTTTCCAACGGCCAGCAAACCTTGTTCAGCAACTCTATTAAAAGCATCAAATGAATCTTTCGAAACATCCAAAATCTCACTTGTTTTTTCGGCATTTTGTGCTACAGCAAGGAAACGACTGATTTGTCGCCGACCACCAAGTTTAGTGGCGATGTTAATTCTGTCTTGTACATTTTCTGTCCTCTCTAACCCATCACCGATACGACGTATTGCTTCAAGTGGACCAACAAATTGACCAGCTTCAAGCAATCGTATATTCTTGGTTTCCAGGAATTTTATTATCTTGGGATCAGCTAGACGAGAAGCAAGAGTCTTAAGCGATGTACCGACAGAGGATGAACTTTCTCGCGTAACAGACCTTATGGTGGTAAAAGCAGCTATGAATTCATCTAATGTTCCACCAATAGCCTGGAAAGCCGATCCACCTCTTTTAAGACCCTCAATAATATCTGGAAACGAAGCGGCATATTTATTAGACACATTTATCATTTTGTCAAAAACTCGTTCTACAGTTAAGCCCTCTTCTGGGAATTGACGCATAGCTGCGATAGCACCGTCAACAGCCTGCTCCATGCTTTCAAAAATAGGTGTAAGAGGAACTTTAGCTAATTGTTCTGTGGCTTCTGCTAATTCTGCACCTCTGAATCCAGCTTGTGCTAAGAGTTTGGCTGCGCTAGCAATCTCAGCAGCACTTGTACCAGTAGACACGGAAAGATCGATAAATTGCTGTTCTAAATCTCCAAGTTGATCACGAGTTGTGTCGATAATTTGAGACAACGATACCATTGCCTGATCGAATTCAATAACAGTTTTTGTTCCGGCAGAAATTAATTGTATAACCTTAAATGCTGCTGTCGTCGCACCAAGAAACGCAGCATACCTACGACCAGCTATTGCAATTTGATCACCAAAATTCTGGGCATGTTTACCGGCATTCTTAAGATTTTTACCAGTTGTACTTACGTTTTTACCCAATTTGGTGGTAAGTGTATTAAGTGCAGTAGTATTGGCAACAACAGCAGCAGCATTAGTGCTTACACTTTTCAATGCTGCAGATAATTGTTGGGTTTGACCCGCACCACCTATTTGTATGCTAGCCAACTGCTGTTTTACCTGCTCTAAACCCAACACTTGTTGGATTCGCAGATTTACACCAAGGACGAAAGCTTGTGCCATTTATATCACCGACCTAATCCTTTTTGCTTTTTCGTTTCTGTTTCGCTTTTATTTTAGTTACTATCGGCTCTCCAGTATCATCATCAAGAAATGGTTTGGTTTTTACTACAAAATTGCCATCAGAATCCACACTACGACCCTGATTGTCAGTTAGCTCACCATTCTTGTTGACAAAGCGACCATCTTCATTAATTAAACGACCTTCTGTATCCACAAGATGACCACACTCATCGATAAGTCTTCCGTCTTTGTCGGCAAATTTGTATTGTCTCAACCATTGATTTTCAGATAAATTAGCTTCAGTTTTGTTGTCATATCCGTATAGTTGACCAGCCAGAGCAGTAGCCGCAGCTATAGACGCCTGCTCTTCTTGCAGAGCCTCATATGTATTAATATTATCAAAAAACCGCATATCAGTTTCATGATAAAAGACACATTGAGTGAGCAAGAACTTAAACCTATGGTTCTCAGCAATCGACTCTATGGTGACCCCTTCAAACTGAACTTTGCGATTATATAGAACCAACAATAGAGCCCTTTTCGCTCTCATGCTCAATGCAATGGCTTTTGCTTCAGAGACTTTTATGCCACCTGTTTTAAGCTTTAACTCAAGTTCTCTCAATTCCAATTGAAGTCTGACAAACTGTTGAGCCTCCTTTTCTGTCCAGATGCCCATATGTTCTAAGTGTTGATCTAGTTGTTGTCTCGATAGAAGTTGTGTATCTTCAGATGCACTTTGTCGAATTAATGCTGTGAGCCTGATATTATATACCATTTGTGCTTCTTGTAAAACCTTATGTCCAGGAGCCTTCACAGTTAATTTCAGTTTTTTCCCATCATTATCCACTGTTTCAACAATATTATCCTTAGTCGCCATTTCCGGTTCCTCCCCTAAATTCCATGGAATATCCTTCGAATTCGATCTTATGCAGATCGATTTCCATCCCCAACGCACGAGACTGAGTATTCCCTTTGTCTAATATGTTCTTGCGAACCTGTTCCCAACGAATCCTATTTGCCTTTTGTTCGGATGTCATTTGTTCTTCTGGTAAACTATGACCCCAAAGCTCAAAACCAAACGTAGTCTCAAATTCCGACAAAGCAGCGATAAAACAAGTTCTAAATTTTTTGTGTGCAATTTTTTTCAAACGATCTCTTGAATCTTGAGCAATTCGTCCAGAATGCAGTTTTCTTTGATGACGCCGCAATGCCGCCAATTCTTCCTCTTTGCTACCCATTACTATCCACCCCTATCTGCTATTAATGCTCTTAATATGTTTGCTCTGCATCCCAGCCAACTGTTGTCTCATCTCTCTTTGGCTGTCAGGCATATGCTGTTCAAGCACAGAACCTTGTTTCTCCAATATTTTTTGACGAGCACGAATCTTAGCGCGAGAACTAGGATCATTCATATTATAAACTTGCCGAGCCCCATCTTTGTCAGACATAATGAATTCTTCATTACGCCCAGCCTTATTTTGTCGTGGAACGGCGTTTGATTGGGCTTTGCCGTCAATTTTTTCCCCTTGGCGAATAAACCATGAATCTAACAAATCGTCATCGTTAATAATTTCCTTTGATGGTCGTTCATAGGCACTGTGGACAGAATCATAAATAGTAGACCAATAAGCCAATTCTCGCTGACTAGATGACCACACAGTAATAGGTGCACCAAATAATTCACCAGTGTTTTTCGCAATTTCCCAATACGTTCTCCATTGTGGCGATCTAGCCAATTCTCTGAGTAACTTAGCAGATATACGAGATTGCAGAAAAAATAATTCACACAGTTGTGTTATTACACAAATATCCTCAAATTTTTCAAAATCATCTATTGTGGGCCAGAAAGATTTACCATCTTCGGTTTCGGTCACACGACTTATCAGATACCGTTGTTGACAAATAGTAGCATGAGCTTCTGCACTAGTCTGTGTTAATACGTGTCTATTATTGAGTCTCGTAACCAAAGCCTGTTCAGCACGACGCAAAAGGGACCTAGTTTTTTCTAATTTGGTTCTATCGAACAAGAAATCAAGTAAACCTCGTCTTATGTTGTGAATATCTTTTCTCAAACCATCGATTTCAATATCTGTTTGTGCGTCCCATCTTCCAGCAATAATCATATCTTGAATCACATCATCTTCATTGGGCAACCCCAGGACCAAAGCTCGTTGATACTCGGTAGAATAAACCATTGCAGATTTACCTTGTTCACTGGATGTTGGTGGACGGAGAAGAAGGGAAACTAACGTGCCGTCTTGGGTACGAATGGTCGCGGGAACATATCCCCAACTAATTCGTGCGATAAGCTGTTCTTCCTCAGCGAAATTCATTTCGCACCTTCCCAGTCCCAAAGTTTACAGTGGTACTGTCTGTCCAAACCTCGATCTATCCCATAGGTTATACACCATTGTTGATTTGCTGATGAGGACAAATACAGTTGGATAAAATAAGAACAAAAAAAGCCGAGGACAAAAGCCCCCCGGCCTAGAAAATACTATATTGATTGTTCTAAATTAGGAATAACGCCTATCCTTTAGTTCGGTTGGAACAAACTCGACTATAGTCAAAAGTTCTACTGGAGTTGAACCAGCCCCAATAGCATCCTTTGCCTGTGCTGACAAAGTAGCCCTTAGTGAACCGCCTTGCGGAACAGATGTATATGTCTGATCCATACTAGCATTTACAACTTCGCCAGAGTTGGCTGGTGCTGCAAACAAACGTTTGTCGGTACTAGCAGTAATCCCGGAAGTGTCAACAGTAACCAATGTGTTCCAACTTGCGGCTCCCGGTGCGGCTGGAGATGCATCCACAACGGCGTCCCTTTGTAGTGCAACCGTGAGGGCCGACCCAGACCCGCTAAATCCGGCACCAGACACGGATACGCATTGTACCTCAAATCCCACGACCTTGACTGCAAACGGACAGTCTCGATTGAAAAAGTTCTCCGTATCTGTCACTGCTGATCCAGATACTGCCGTGGCCGAAAGCGTTTTCCACATCTTGAAAGGCTTTGGCGCAGGATTCAAGTGCGTTGCGAAATTGTCAGTTACGACGGTCATAGTACTACCTCCCCTAAAATAAGGCTGTAAGGATTCCGATTACACGCGAACCGAAGGCCGAACAGATTCATCTTCGTATTTATTATACACAATTTGTAAATAAAAAACCGAGCAATCTTTCGATTACCCGGTCAAATTTGTACGCAGTTTTATATAAGTGGCTACCTATTTTGACACTTAATCCTCCAAAGTTCAGTTGCTTGACAGACATGGCCTCGTTGACCAAACATATCACTTACTCCACTAACAACTCTCAACACTTCGAGCAACCGAGGATTTTCGTCTATATATTCATTCCACAATTCGGAATATAGTATGGCTAATTCGCTGGCGTTAATTGCCCGTCTCCCCTTCGCCTCTTTCCATGTCAGGCCAGTAGACCCATCTTCGAAGATTTTAGCTGCTTGATAAATTTCCTCGATAGTCTTGTTCCCACGATTTGGCAGACGAGCACAGAATGCCGAAAATCGTTTATCGCCTTTGGTGCTACATTCCAGATATGGCGATGATCCGTGCTTTGTCATATTAACATCTCCATCACTTATTAAAGATTATCAATCATTCAAAATTTTCTTCATTTCTTGCTCACTTATCATTACCAATGGACCACTAACAAAAACAGCGGGCACGTCTTTCAATCCAGCATCCACAATACGACGTACTAGACAGGATGGACATAACATACCACCTTCACCCCCAGTAGGACTAATTATTTTCCAAACCGATTTTTGTACCAATAAATCTTGAAAGCCATTGTCGCTATATGGCCTTTGACAATCATGGCATCTACACATTAGATAATTTCTGATCCAGTAAAACAATTTATAGCATAATTTAATCATACACTATTCCCTTACGGTTTATGGTATTTTTTGTTTCTTTTGGGTAACTGTATTTTGCCACATTCAGAACATTTTTCTCCCGATCCCACCAAACAACAATCACAATTATCACACCAATGCTTACCAAGTCGTGGCTTCTTGGAAATCTCTCTGTTATTTTCCCAAACTTTCCTTGCCTTCCTCATAAGGATCACCAATCCAACTCTATCTTTCGTGTCTGGCTATGTTTCTTCTTCGTCTCTTCTTTTTTCTCATCAACAACAGTCGGAAGGAGCAAGTTATTTGGCATCGGTATAACGGTGTTTTGTATTTTATCTTGTAGGTCCAACATTTGTCTCGTAGGATTAGTTTTCGTAATGTATGGACTACATGTGGATGGGTTTGTTTTGAAAACTCTAAAAAGTGTCCCAGGACTTACATGAAAGCTTGTGACAACTTTCACACCACAGACAAAAACCTCTCCAGACATATTATTTGTGATTAAATGATTATATGTCCAATCCAGGCCACGATCTACAGATTCGTCCAATAGCGAACATAGATCATCGGGGTGTATCAAGAATCCCTCTAGGTCGTCTATATATAATCCATCTCTTCTTAAATCCATGATCGCCCTATGAACTATTCGTGGAGTTATTGACACTTAGACAACCTTTTATATTTTTGAAGCAATGCAATAAGACGATCGGCATCTTCGACCTTCAACATAGTACAATCCCAGTGCCCGTCCTTACATTTGTAACCATATATATATTTGACAGCAGTCCATAATTTACCAAAGAAACTGCGATGTTGATTCAGGAAAACAGATACATAAAGCTCGGTATCGAAAGCATCAAGGCTGAATCTAAGGGTGTGTTCGTTTGACATACACTCGCATTCAAAAAATTCTGTCATGAGATCATATCCTTTCGCACTAACCTATATTGTCCTTGTATAACCAATTTTTCACCCGTCAATTTTTGAATAATACCAACAATCTGACTAGCATTCTTCTCTAATAACTTCTTACGTTCTTCGTCCGAACAATCCGGTGGAGATAAAACCTTAAATTCCAGTGGATCAGGATCATCAATTCCCAGCTTAAACCACAGAAATGTTTCGATCCATTCATCAAACATATCACACCTTTGGTTGTTCAATAATTGGCCAATGCTCCGGGTCACACCTTCTCAATTGTCTTATACCCATAATACGCTGACATTCATGTATAGCTCTGCGGAAATCATCAATATCATCTGGATGAGTCGGTTCAAGTTTCACAAAATGATTCCATGCTGTTACCAATGCTTCTCGCACAACAATATCTTCTTTCATGTTTCAGTTGTCTCCAATAAAATTCAGGGTGAAGGGACTCGAACCCCCAACATCGCGGCCCCAAACCGCGCACTCTACCAATTGAGCTACACCCTGTTTCACCCTGTTCTATGTAGAACCAATTATTTCAACTTCAATACCACGTTTTCTAGCTTCCGCGACCGTATGTTTCGTTCCCTTAGAATTTTCAATATCATTGTGGAACGCGATTACTAAGGACGGCTTAGTGTCCAACATCTTAATGTTCCTTGTTGGTCCTGCTGCTTTACCGTATTTCTTCCATGCTGCCGGAAATTCAACCACTTCAAGACCAATTTCTAATGCAGCGTTACGAGCCTGACGATCGGCACCACTAGCCCCACCCTCAATGATAAGCGCGTTAGAAGGTAACTTAGCTAATCGTTCATAAATAATTTCGAACCATTTCCAATTACGACAACCGCACACAACAACTTTCATGGCACTCTTCGTTAATTCCATACCAATTCAAAATGGACACTTGCTTCTGGCATATCCTGATCATTTATTATATATTCTCTAACCAACAATGCTTTGCAGTATGTCCATTTCTGTCCTTCAACAAAATCACACAAATCTATAAATCTCTCATAGCATCTTCGTTCTCCGCGAATAACAATATTATATCCATATGGATCATCAATAGTCGGCTGATCTACATTAATCTTAATTGTTCTTCTCTTGAATGAATGACCATCACCACCATCGCAAGACGAAAAAGTATAAAAACCCTTAGCGAATAACGCATCGACATAAGGTTGAACTTTTGGTTCAATATTCAAATAATCAGCAATAATATTACCATGACACGGTTTTGGAACACAGAAACATCCGAGTTTCTTGCCCTTCAACTCTTTTATTCGTCTTGCAAATTCTGGATCAACTCGTAATCGCTTATAGAAATATTCCCGATACAAAGCAATTACGCGATCACGGCCACCATCCCTAGACACACTGAAAGGATTGCCAAAATAGCCATCTTGACCATGTCCTTCTCGTCCAATATACGCATCGTATTTATGTGTCCGGATATTCACAACTGTGGTTTTCATCGGGTATATTCCCCCTGCATATAGTTCGACCGGGTGGTTCCTTGCACAGTATTATTGTACCTATAACTACCATATTTGTTCCAACAAAAATAAAAAGCTAGTGCCGCCACATGACGGCACCGTTACTCCACCTGCACATGGCAGGCAAGCTAATCACCATTATTTTCTTCACCTTTAATATGCTTGAACATCTCAATTTGCTTGAGTCTTTTTTCAGCGCCTTCTTTAGTCTTGTAACACCCGAATTTACGCCCAGTCTTCTCAGAATAAACGCAGTATGGCGTATTCGTAGGGCCGTCCTTGCGAATAACAGCAGTAGCAGCTTCCATCGCTCGCTTAGTAATTCGATCCATCGCTTCTGAAAGTTCATTTTTCCAATCTGTCACGATATTACCTCCTAGGAGTTAGGGGGGGTCTTACGACCCAAGCCAGACAATAAAAGTCAGCAGCGGCCACGAAACGAATTATTAGGCCCCTTCTAGCGTTGCTGTTCTAACCCAGAGTTTCCAGGCTTTGATCCCTATTTGTTTTTGATGAGAAATTGGGTCATATTCTACGGTTGTTCCAATTGGTGCCTCAAATAATTCCTCATAAAATACTTGAGTATCCGTGGCATCAAGTATTAATCGACGCTCTAATCGCCATGTAGTATCTGCGGTAACATGTTTTCTGTATATCTGTCCTGTTTGTGGTATCATGTTATTCTCCGCAATTACGACAAAGATATTCTATTGGACCAATAACTGGAGCGCTAACTGTGGATAAACATAAATCACAAACTAATTGACCACATTTGGAACATTTGTGTAATAAATCCTGTTCCGTGGGAGATGGATCACCACAAGCTTTACAATATTCTGGTTCATCTAAATTGGCATCGGCATATCTAGTACAAAATCCACATGGTGGTGATATAAAGCACGTACAACTATCATTGGCCCATTTGATATCAACATCGAGAGTTTCATTGATATAATCATTGAGTTCTTTCGATGCGTGCCTGGATATATTTGGATCGATATCCTTGATCATTTCTGGTGTCATGCCATTATGAAATGATGGTCGAACGCAGTTACACATAACGGTAGATACCAGAAGTTCTATTTTACCGGTACCATGACAATCTGGGCAGTCTTTCCTCGGGATTGCACTATCCATTTATCGCTCCGTTATAGTACCCAGCGCATCCGAAAAGGCATCGTCAAATTTGTCTGCGTTATCTTTCCAAAGCTCAAAACACGTCCCAAACCCGTCCACGCAAGCCGAAATGTCCCACCCTTGAACATCGCTCGCTAACCCCTCCAAGAGATTACAACCACTACACAACAGCATACACGCTGTAAGAAAAATCGCCAACGATATCTTACGACATGATTTCATCTCAAAACCCCCATATCTTTCCAAATTTCATCCACCATTATTTTTGCCTCTGAAACTAACATTACTCGGCTTTTTCATCGGAGGGAATCTCCCGTATATTTCACTTGCCGATATCTTACCAAGCTCACCTATCCAGGCATCTTCTCGTTCGGGTGTCCATGCATTTGGACTACCTATAGAATCGAGTATAGTCTGATCCGGAGGGTCAGTTTTAACATGTTCTCGTTTCTTTTTGTTCGAACTCATAAACTATCCCTTTCGTTCTACCCACTTTACAACAGATTTAATATCCAAAGACGGAAATGGTAGTTTGACGGCGTGAGGAAGCGCACGAACTATATTATCGGCACCACCAGGATTACACGAATGCACAACACATGGTGTTTCTTTATTTGATGTGAATGATGCGATAAACTCAGCTAGTTTGTATCCCGTATTGGGTTCACTGGAATCGACCATTATTTCACCACCAAGATCGTGATCTAGAAAAAGAAGATCATACCTATTATTATACACTAAGTTAGTTCCAGACTCAACAGTTTCGGCATGATCTACCTCGTGCCCAATAAGTTCTCGTCTGAACTTGATCATACGATCTGGATTGTCTTCAAGAATAAAGATTCGCATTAAATTTTGCATCTTTCTTTGTATGCACTCCACGCGGCCGTTCTGGCATCTTTGGTCAACGCATACATCGCATCTGCCAAAGCCCGCTTTCTACCAATAGTACGACAAAAATTGTCTGATGGATGACAAATAGCTATTCCTTCACCGACGTACCTGCCATTAACATTAACCGTTGCAATAGAACATCTCCGACTTTCCTCAACACACACGCCGGTTAGGCCCTCAATTTCATAAGGCTCCTGCATTCTGTGATCGAATCTAATTTCAATATTATCCGTTCCACACATTACTTTTAACATTCACTTCTCCTAATTAATTCGTGCCATATCTCTCAGGCTTTCTGCTTGCCATCGATAAACACCGTATTTCTTGGGTATACCTAGTAGTTGTACATCAACAATACTTAAACCAACGTGTAGGATTCGTACTCGTAATCCTCTACCAGCCCAAATTGATCCAACGGTAATGTTTGTTGGTACATAGGTTATTTTGTCAGTCGGGTTTCTTCATGACATCTCCATTGGAGATGATTTTTTTATCCTCATATGGAGCCATTACTCTTCTACGAAACTCTGCTTGAGCTTCAGATAGAGCGGACGAAATAACAGCCATCCTAGCATATGATTCACCATCGCCCAAAATACGAGCTATACGGAAAAAGACATAATTAAGATGACCAGATAGCGCATCATTATCCCATCCGTCCAATTTTGGAACAAGACGATCAATTTCATCGTCATATTCAGAACGAAACTTTTTTTCAATGTACGGCATTTCTATCTCCTATTTGCCTAGAATCGTGTGGCTGAAAAACATATATATCTACATTTTCCAAATCACCAAGATATTGAGTAATCATGGCTTTAACAACATCCCAATCTAACCCACCGTGTCCACAACCCAGTGCTGGTATGGCAACAATAGGCGTACCCGACACAGTAAAAGTAGCGTGAAGCATTAACAGAGATTTTAGTTCTCCTAATCCACGTTCTACGTAAGAATATTCGGATTGCTTTCTCCAGTGGTACTTGGTTGGGAAATTAACAATAACCTTATCGTCAGTTGTGTGGTAATTCCAAAGAACTCCAGGTTGTATCTTCTGTAACCGACACAAACCAGCATATTCTCGAAACATACCTGGATATTTTTTCTTGAACGCGAGAGCTACTCCGCATCCCATTACTCCCACACAGTTTATTGTGTTAATCAGGATGTTGGCATTAACGTCAAACATATCTCCAGTTGTGAATTTAAGCATTGCTATTCCTTTAATTTTTTATCTTTCTCTAATTGCTCCAACCATTCCCTGTGCTTTTCTTCTTGTTCGATTCGCATTTCTGTGGCTGTTCTAACCATTTCTTGCCATTCTTCATCTGTAAAATCTTCTGGACCTTTTAGTCGGATAGTGCCCTGCTCAAGACCCTTCATCATCATTTGAACAACATCAGATAAATAGGCTTCAACATATTCTGAATGCTGCTTACTATCTATTGCTTGTCTACTTCGATCAAGTTTTTCTCTTATTTTTTTTAGCATCAAACATTCCTCCCATAATTACCTTCTGAATGAAACACTTATACCCAATGTTGGTATCGGGAATATATATAATACACGACTCTTTTGGTCCCAATATATCCCTATCCACAAATCGTACCATGCAAATAGCGGTTTAATCTTCATATTACCAATACCTAGCTCTTACTTAAATACTGGTTACTGACAATCTTAAGTTGAACACGTCCGATCTTGCGGTCTGTGCGTTCGTGTACTGGTTTTATTACAACACCCTCTCTGATGTTTTGCGCAAAGGGATATAACGAGCCCCCCTCGGCAAACGCAAATATCTTGTCTTTGTAGAATGGTCCACGATAAACTAGCGGCACCCATGGTAATGAAGCACCAATATCATGCGCTTCGTCAAAATCAAGCCATTGATTACCTTTTAAGATATCAAAAGCAGCAAAATAAATCTCACCCTTTGTAGCACCGTATTTCAAATTTTGAACTTGCCCAAAAACCTCTCCATATACGGGTAGTCCCTGATGATGCCGACACCACGCTTCTAAAACACCACAATTAGCCAAAGCTTTCCACCAAAGATTATTCGGGTCTTCCTGTTTCCAGAATCTACGAGACCCACAATACATCTTATCATCTACACAAACAAAGCGTGAATTGCAATTATGAATCAGGATACCGTGGGCAAAATAATTGTGCGTTTCAGTTTCTAAATCATATTTTTGTCTATTTTCTTTAATATGTTCTATACTAATAACTGACTGATCAACACATATTGATTTATATATATTTTCCTTAGATGGTATCCAACCATTGTGGCCACGATAACGTTTTGGTAATTTATACTGCATAACCAATGGTACATAAGGAGCAATAATTAGAAAAAGTTTCTCCGCATCATCCGACTTTAATCTCAATCGCCATCCAGAACTACTGTACTTGATGGCATGAATATCGAATTTTGCCAAAGCCAATATAAGGTTATCAATACTTTCCTCTGAAAACCCATTCGTCGCAAATACGGCTCGATCTTCTTGACCTTCGTTGTGAACAAGACTACCGTCGTCCATATACCAAAAAGCCAATGCTATCGGTCCTAGTTTTGGTGTAATAGACACAGGAACTTCTTTGCGATTATTCACAAACCAATCACGAAATAAATCCTTTATAAACACATTGGATATACTCCGTGATCTAATCATGTTGGTACCATATCCGCTAACATATTCCGCTTGTCTATTTCCACAAACTTCTCCCAACGCTTGCTCAGTCCACAACAAATAATCTTCGTGATCTTTTTTGTGGCTGAAACAAACAAAACCAGCAGAATTACTGTGACCATAACTACCGTCTCCGAGCATTTTACCCATTAAAACTTGTTCCTGAATAGGAGTTAAATTCCATTCTGATCTGATTAATCTTACTGTATCATCAATTTTTAGAAATTGAGCTTCAATAAAACAATTATGATTAACACTAAAAATTTTGTGATTATCAGTACATTTTAATGATCCAAAATAATTCCCACGTCCGGCTCCGTATCTATTAAATTTAATTCTTATCCACTTATTTCCCTTACCATTTTTGTAAATTTGTTTCACTTTAGTCGGCACTACTTTATTCAAATCAAAATCGTAACCTAAAATTTCTCCATTATAATTCTGGTCAATCAATTCTTTTATTGTAGATATTTGACCATTGGGCATTGAAATACGTGTCGTAGAATTTACACATCCGTGTATCTTTTCAGTAACAATAACTTCTTCACCAGCTTGAAAACGTTCGGAATACTTCCGAAAGTTTAACACATCATATACTGGTGTGAATAGACCAGCGGTTGAATGCTCACTAATTCGCGGTGGTTTCACATTTTCCCCACCGGTGTTAAAGTCGCCCTTGACAGGTGGATCGTAATGAGTAATCCCTAGTTGCTTCATGTAGTCGTCACCGACCTTGGCGCCTTCTGGTGCAGGAATTAATAGGCCGACAGACCATTCTCCCCGAAGTTTGCGGGCTTTAATCCTGCGGTGTTCTCCAAGAAATTCAAATTCCTTGGTTTCTGGGACTATACTATCTGGTTCGATATAAATGGCCAAATCACCACATTGCCAATCATTTGTTCTCACTATGCATTGAAAATCGCCAATCAAAACAATACTCAGATTGTCGGCATTTGGATGAGGTATTAATTCACCAACTTCCACTACTTCGGCAGTATGTTCGGATATTTCAGACACTATCCTATCTCTCCGAATTCTTGTTCTGTATATGTTGGTAGACCAGTATTATTGGGTAGTCGCAGCGGCGGTGGCGGTGGCGGTGGTACTGGTCGTTTACCAATCGGTGGGTCTGGATTCTCGTTTCCAGCCATGGTCGGCGGTCTCTTTACCGATGGCATTTGAATATCAAGTTCTGATGGCGGAAGTGATGGCTTGTGTATCGGTTCAGGCGGCATCATAGGGGGTGATACATATGGATCACATGGTGGCAGTTTGTCGTCTGACAAATCTAACTCAGTAGTTTCAAGGGTCACCAATACGGGCGTACGCACCCTCCCTATTTCGTCTAGCAGAAACTTTACAACAGCACACAATTCACTAACCAAAACCTTCGGATTGGTATGTGCTGTAGATTTACTTACACTGTTTAGTTTTGCTTTCGCTTGATCTAGATTCATCTTCACTCCAAACTGCCACGTATGGCAAATCTCTATATTGACCGTCGTAATCGAGTCCGTATCCGACAACGAAATTGTCAGGAATATCAAATCCAACAAAATCAGCCGTTATACCAGAGAGGGCTTTTCCTGGCTTCCTCAAAAGCACGGCTGTTCTAATGTCATCACCTGGCCACTCATATTTCTTCTGAATGATATTTAGTGTTTCGCCTGTTTCTAAGATATCATCAACTAACAATATGTGATTATTAAATTGGGTATCTCCACGGAACCGTTTTGTGGGTTCGGCTAAACTTTTAGGTGATCGTACTTTCCCGGTTGTACCACAATACGACGACATCCTAATCCAATGGCACTCTGTACGAATAGACAAGTTTTGGACTAAAGCTTCCATGAACGGAATCGCACCAAGCATTACACCAATTAGATGGACGGGCTGAGTAGTGTATTTGTACCATTCCTGCGACCGATAATACAAGTCAATCTCTTTTGCCATTTCGGCAATTCTTGTTTGTAAACGGTCTTCATGAATAAGTGTTTTCATGGTTCGGCTTTCCCACCACTAATTGTCTTTCAGCCTCTGCTTAGTAACCGTTGCAACACCAGACAAATCTGTGATTACCAGATTGTTTACTTCATATCTCAAAAGATCGAATTTTTGATCTTCATCATCAGCAAATTCAAAACGATGCATTGTTTCAGTCGTTGGAATAAATGATCCAGAACAACCTGGTGGCAAAGAAGCTACAAGTTGTGTATTATCCTTGACCCAAAAACCACCATAGATACATTTTATTGAAGATTCAATGTATTCACCATCTTCTTCAAACGAGAGAACAAAACATTCATCTCCGCGAAATAATTCATGTCCATCTTTTGTTTTTAGCATCATACCGATATCTCCTTTTGAGTCACAGATACAGTTTAATATATTACCGAGACAGGTGGGACTCGAACCCACGACCGTTACATTATACCGGCTAATGCAATGCTCTGCCATCTGAGCTACTGTCCCATTACATCTTATTATACGTCCAACCACCATCCGTGTTCCATCAAAAAATCCAAAAAATCCACCAACCCATTAATAAACCGCATGTTGTAATACCGAACACCGTAACAAATATTCGCCATGGCTGTTCTTTATTGGTCAATATCCAACCCATAGCTAGGCACGACACCAAAGTGACGATCAGCTTGAAAATTATAAGACCTGTTTCACCATAGTTACCCCACACATGAGCGGCTACGGGATTTGCTTCCTCAAAATAATTACATGTATTTCCGAAATATAAGGTTGCGCCCAGATCAAAACACGATACCAGGAACACAGTTATCGGTAGGATTAGATACCACAATTTCAACATTAGACAACGAAAAAAAGGAGCCGCGTTGCGGCTCCGGTCACTAAGGTAAGAACGATGCACAAGGTGGCGTAACTAAAATTCGACGCCTGCTTATTACTTTCGTTCATAATATTATACACCAGCCATAGTCAAAAACTCATCCGGGGACATAAGCCTCATCCCCATCTGGCGAGCTTTAACCGCCTTAGATGACTCGCTTTCTGGATCAGCAATAACTAATATAGTGGTGTGTGCGTTTATGGAACTGCTAACAGATGCTCCAGCAGACTCAGCTAGTTGACTCATTTCTGGACGGGGTTTTGGAGACTTACCGGTGAAACAGATAACCTCACCGCTTAACGACCCGTCCATCCCTTTGGTGTCTGGCTGATCCTCAAAATTCATCTCAGAAGCTAAATCGAATACTTCTTCATCATGTTCCAATACCCAGCTACAGAAATTATGTGCTCTCGTATGACCAAATCCGTCTAACGATTCTATTTGTTCTGGACGAACGGCAAACACATCATCGATCGTCTTCAGTCCTAGTCCCCCACAAAGAACACGACAGAGAGACCTGCCGATGCCTTTAATTCCTATAGAACCCAAAAATTCAGATAGAGAAACCGATCTAGATTTTTCAATGGCTTCTATAATTTTCTTTGCTCGCTTTTCGCCAAGAACACCATTTCCTATGTCGACACTAGCCCAAGCATCTAACGGTTTATCGTTCTGGTAACGTATTGGGGAATAATATAGTTGATCAATACGATCTATCATAGCGGCCTTAATAATACCAACTCCAAGATTAAGAATATTCCGTTTTTTGATCCACGTCATAACGCGACCCAGGGATGTACCTGGACATTGGTCGTTCAAACAGAAAAGCCGTGCCCCATCTTTTGATGTCTTGCTTCCACATTCCGGACATGTTTGTGGGTAATTAATCCTTTGTCTTTGATTGCCAAGACCAATTCGCCTAGATAGTTTTGGAATAACATCGCCAGCACGAACCACCTCAACTCGATCACTAATAGCAATGCCCAACCTTTCAATCTCGTCCATATTACATAATGTAACACGTCGAATTATAGTTCCACCGACACCAACAGGAGATACTTCACCAACAGGCGTAAGCGATCCAGTATGACCGACTTGCCACACCACGTTGTTAAGAACAGTCTCACCGCCACGAGGCTTAAACTTGATAGCAATCTGACCCTTCGGACGACCATCACGACCACCCATTGCTTGTGATCTAGTACGATCGTCTATTTTAGCTACTACTCCGTCTATTTCGTATTTGAGATTATCCCGCATCTTTTCACATATTTGACACCATTCGGCAAGATCGTGCGTATTGTGTGTGTACGTATAACCAGGTATATAAAACCATTCTTCGAGCAACTCAAGAAGTTCGCTTTCGGACTTAGAAGCCTCAAAAATTTCATCGCTACAATCGTAAGTATCCAGTATGGCGTCAAATGCGTAAAATTGCAAATACTTGGCGTTGTGGCCATCGTGGCGACGGAGAGTACCAGCAGCAGAATTACGAGGGTTAGCATCGCCCTTAAAGTGATCGGTCCAATCATCCTTGTGTATTAAACATTCACATCGAACAGAAGTAATTGATGGATGAATTGACAATGGAACATTGCCAGACTTAATAACATTCCTGGTAACATCTTCCCCAGTCTTACCATCTCCACGAGTAATGGCTTGTATAAACGAACCATCTTGATAAACCAACTCCAAAGAGGAACCATCTAGTTTGTGGGAAAGACAAATGTCTGTATTGCCTGGAATCCATGCGAGAAATTCTTGTTCGTTATTGGCATTTGAAAGACTGCCCATGGGGATGGTATGACTGGCTTTTAATGTACCAGGAACGGGCGATCCAACACGTTTAAGGAAATAATTATCAGGATCATTTCTTCGTAGTTCAGCAATAGCCGAATCGAACTCCGTATCTGTCATAATTGGTGAACCAGCGTAATAAGCTTCCGAAGCCTTTTCTAGTTGTTTCGTATCTACCATTAAAATCTATTCCTAATAATAGGCCAAACAAAGATACCAAAAATAAACAACCCAGCCATAAATCCTATAATAGAGAGAAGGCCCAATAAGTAGATTTTAATCAGAAAGATTACCATTGTCAAAAATACTCTTGAGATTATAGTTTGTTCAAAATAAATTCAAGACATATCGCTGGGCTCACCCCAGCCCGCACATGCAGTCCCACCTAGTATCATATACCTGTTCAACCGTTGTAATCGTTCTTTCTTCATCTTGCCAAATAGTTTCCCCACAATGTGGACATATTAATGGTTTTTTGGCAGTCGAAGTCTTGGTGGTCTTTTTTCTTTCGCTGATACCCATCTCGTAATTTCTCCATGACAGCAACAGAATAGAGTATTCATTTAATTCCCGTACCAATCATCTGTTTGTTCACTCCAACAAAAGAAACAAAGATGATTATGGGTCTTTAGCCATTCTTCATCACAAACCAGCCCACAGTTTTTACAGACAAACTGTGCGGGCTTTTCGTCTCGTATTTCATCATCAGACATGTCTTATTATACGATCGGTGTGGGTGTTTGTTCCATAAAAATATTTTTTTATAGTCCGAAAACTATTCTTTATGTTCTTGATGCGGACAGACGCTACCGTTAAGGTGTTTTTTCATGTTGCAGTTAAAGCACAGTACCTGAAAATCATCAGGATAATCATTTTTTACTAACCATCTGTAGAACGTGGTACCTTGTTTTCTGATTTCTTGTCTATGTTTTGTGCCACCACCATATTTGTGATCGATAGATAACACGGCCATATCTGCTTCACCACAAGACTTACATTTCCCACCATAATGATGAAGGATGGTGAGTTTTTGTTTTGTCCGACTATCTTTTCCACAGATAGCATTCTTTTCTTTACATGCTATGCACAGAATCTCTCCGCTTATGGGCGGTATTTTGTGGCAATGGACACACAATCCAGCTTTCCTTGATTTATCGTAACGTATTCTGTCTTTGTGTTTCATGTATGCTACACATGGATTACAATGAACAGAAAATTTATTGGTTGGTTCTCCACACCGGACACATAATCCAGCAGATCGTCGTTGATAATAAACATCCATGTGGGCCGCATTGTACTTATCCCTGTTATTATTGGCACAAATAAAGCATTGGGTTTTACCATCTCTCGGTGGTCTTTGACCGCATTTAATACAGACATTGTTATTTTTTCTACGTTCTCTTTTCCTTCTTTCTTTAAGCCGCGTTTCCTCAAGATGCTTGGCACACATTTTTCTCTTAGAAACAACAGGCTCTCCGCACCTGGTACAAAGTTTGTTATCTATGCGATACTGTAGCGTTTCCTTTTTCATACACCAATTCCTTTCACATCATTATACGTCTCAGCCACCTGTTTGTTCCACAAATAATAAAAAAGGGCAGCAAAAGCTGCCCCATAAAAACTTGTTTTAATGATCAATAACTAAGTGGCTAAGCCTGCCGGGTCTTGTGTATGCGTTATTTTCAAGGAATTAAAGTTCGAATAATTTAGACTCACGGCCACATTGCCGCCCCCAGCATCTCCACCCCCATAAGTAACCGATGCCAATTTATTCTTAGCCCCCAGGTTGAGTCGTGTTCCTTCTTCTACCCAGATGAAAATCTTTTGATTGGTAAGGTTGTTCCCACCAACTGGATCAGCTAGAGCATCAATCAGATCACCCTCTGACGAAGTGATATCAATTGCGCACGTTACCTCTGTCGGGAATGATACAAATCGGTGATATGGTCCACGACGACCTAGCTCAAACAGTTCCTCTCGACCCAAGTCACTAGAAACAGTAACCGTTTGAAGGTGGGCGGTATAGGAATCTCCAGAGATCAGGTTCCACCCACTAGCATCGATACCATCAAGCTCAACCGGCCAAATACTACCACTAACACCAGTAATGGTTCCATTGGCACTCATGGAACATCCAGAACCCATCAGGATATTCTCTCTACGAGCTACTCCACCAGATGCAGCCAATGACATCGGTTCATCAGACCCATCAAATATGGATGGAGCAAAGTGAGTCAGACCACTAGCAGTCCATACTTTGTTATTGCCAACCAGGGTCAAATCTTCGGTTGAGTTACCATCTACGTTCAGCGTATAGGTCATCGCAGATACATACATTCCAGACATACCTACGGATTGTAATGGAACTCCAGAAGCATTATCATTAGTATCTGGATAAATATTAAGGGCCGCAAAACATCGTTCGTTTGAACGTCCAACTAGAGTGGCTGATGTTGCAAGCGGTGTAGCAAGATGATACAGTAACGGATATCCATCAAGTACTTTCTGTGCTGTTAGTTCAATATCAGGAATACCCTCAACGTTCTCGTAAAGCTCCAATTGACCCAATTCGAAGACTTGCTCCAGATTGAACGTAGTATTCAAACCTACACTCTGTACACCGTGTGCAGTTCTAAATCCAGACGGATGTGTTCCGGAACCGACTACATCACATCCACTAGGACACACAACATCATGCCCAGCAAACCCAATTGCTTGAATTGCATAAAAAATCCTTGAATTAGAACTCATATACACTCACCCCCACCTTTCAGTTTAACACTATCCGAATAACTATCCACAACAATATTATACACCAACCACTATCTTGAAACTATATGGAACCACAATCAATCTCGATCTCCCAAACAACTCTGGCACGGAATAATTGAGAATTTAATGAATTAATCGTTATTGGCTTACTATCCATAACCCTCAACTTCTTCCACGGGTGAGCCGAGACCATCTGCACCCAGTTAGTAACTCCCGGAACAATATCGCCATATTCATCAAATGGAAATGTAATATTATTCAAATCGGCCATCCAAAAAGTACTTCTGCTTTGATAGTCCAACCAATCTTTTAGTAGATTTCTATCTTGTGGGTTATCGGCGAAAATATGAAAAGTAATGTATCTTGTTTTTATCTGTCCGCCGCCCAATTGCAAACCACGCTGCTCTCCTGTGGTCTCTTCGATAAATATACTGGGTAACCAAACTTGATGTTCTCTTGACGTTGTGCCAGACGGCAAAGAGTCGGTGAGAAATTCCTCCACCGCATTTAACATTAGTGTCCGAAACTCAATATCATCTGCGAATCCAACGTGGACGGACCTTCTAGAATATTCTACTCTGATATCACTCTGTAGGGATTTTGGTTCATCAAATATAATGCGCCCGTTGAGATAATCGATATGGTGGGCGTATATTCCTGTTTCTTCTTTCGGATGAAATGTGCCATCTACGTAAACTCCAGATACTCTGAATGGATCAACTGCTCCACTGCCTAACGACACACCGCTTTCCCAACACCATTCGTGGCCGACACCTTCCCAAACATAACCAGGGCCATAACGTTCGTCTGGAACAGTGTGTAACCTAGATTCGTCGTCGGAATAATAACTTTCAGAATCGTATTCGTAAATACCGTAAGCACCATTATTGAGCAAATTCCAGTCTACAAAAAATTTCAAATTTTGGAGAAGCTGATCAGTTAATTCGAAACCGCCAAATCCGCCTTCGTTTATTCCCCTGAAAGTTAGCGCACACATTTTATTGCACCCTTCTCATTAGTATTCGTGCAGCTTCAACCGCAACACTCTTCTGTTTGAGGGTCATTTCTATAAAATTTTCACCCATACCACCAGAGACAATTGAAGGAAGAACATAGGGGGTTCCACCGCCGCCCAATGCTTTAAGCGATACCATAATTGCCCTACCACTACGGGACACCTTATTTATCTGTGCCGTAAATTTTTCATTTTCTCCTGAAAACACTATATCATATGCGGCGGCACCAATATCTATTGAAGGATCAACCAATAGCCACTTAGCAACCGGTATCATAATATTAGATGGGGATGACATATACTGCGCACCAGGCAATGACAAGTATTTACTCCAATCTTTTTCTACGGCACGGATGTCTATCGCCATAACTTTGCCGAGCTTGAAACTCAATAGCCGAACTGATGATCTAATCAAATCTGCCATCCCATCAGCCAGGTTATTGGCCTCACTATCACTCAAACCAAAGTGTGCTGGCAAATCTTCTGATCCTTGTCCTCTCAGTGCCATAGCAACCGCCGTTTTATTAAAAGTACTTACCAGCATTGCGCCTATTGACATACTAATAGCACGAGCATGTGCCATTACTCGTCCTGCCCAAAGCTCAGACCCGCCACGCCTGACAATCGTAGATAAATGTGAAATCATTTTGGGTGTCACCTCTAGCTTGAATATCATTATATCAACTCCCAAAAACTTATGCAATATCTATCTTCACGTAACCCTACTGGAATTGGCCCCCTGATTAATCGTACTCTCATCTTCATTTGTCCTATTATATCATGATTAGTCAATATAGTTTTGGCCCTTATCATGTCATCTGCTTCGGTTAGATACGTTTTAAGCCTAACAATACCCTTGGTTTGTGAAACCGAAATCCCAAAGTCTTTGGCGTCGTGCGGATTCCACTTTATGAGACATTTTATACATTTATTAACAACGGTTTCTAACAAACCCTTATTTTTACAGAATGGGCATCTCCGGCCACGAACAAATGGCCTTGGTCCGCCGGGCTTATAAATACCCGTTGATCTATTCCGTATTTTATCAAATGTACAATTCGGGCAAGGCTCACGAATAGGATCAAATTCCAAATATACATTTTTACCAAGTTGATTTATCAATGCATCAATCCTAGACTGATAAATGCCTATCAACGTATCGCTTATCTGTATAGATGCTGTTGGGTCGAGGATTGGACAAGTTGTGGGTATTATTGGTCTAGAACCATTGATGAATAAATTCATCTGATTAACAGATGGAATGATACCACTTCCACCAATATACAAATTTCCAGATAACTGAATTGTTCCGATACCACAGATAAACAGATCATCATCAGTACTTATTGATTCGTGGGCAGACACGAACATATCGCGCCGACCAGATGCATACGCATGACCACAAACAAATAGATTGCTAGATGAGGATATGGATGCGCGACCATTTATATATAGGTCGCCGGATTCACACCATGTAGAATGAGCATTAATAAATAAGTCAGCACATACACTATCACCACAACACCCATCAATGAATAGATTACCAGATACGGGAATATATTCGTACCCATGGACAAACATATCACCAGATACAGAGACGGGTCTATGGCTTTTTATGAATAAATCCATACCACTCCCCCCCCCTATTTGGTCATGCCCATGCGTAAATAGATTTCCAGATGTTTGTAATGATTCATGGCTGTTAATGAATAAGTTTCCAGATTCATTCACATTATTGTGTCCATGAATAAACATATCAACACTTTTAGAAGGATAATATGTGTCTAGGCTTCGTGCTGCTCCAGAAATATCGATAATATATTCTGTGCTACCATTTTGTACGTCAATTTTCAGAATCTTATCAAGGTTATTATCACCAAGATATACATATTCAGCATTTTCATCAACAACAATGTGGCTAATATTTGTGCCCAGACCAAAAGCAATAGTCGTAATATCAAGTCCGTCGAAAGTTGAACTTTGTATTTCCCAATGCGGGTCTATACCACCTGGACGATGTAACCAGTATAGTCTGTTATCTGCTTTACTTATACAGAGTCCAAATGCGGCATAAAGTCCACTAACAACAGTTTGCGAATTTGATCCATCAAGATTAGCGCTCTTAATTGTCCCTGTTGGTACAGTACTCTCTATCCAAAATATTAATCCAGAAGACGATAATATATCAATATCGTTTGGACTATACACTCCATCGGAACCATCTAATATAGTTACCAAATTTGATCCATCGATATTAATTCTTTTAATAGAGTTACCATACCAATCATTTACATATATATGGTTATTAACATAATCAATAGCCATCTGTGTTGGAGATGAAAGTCCTTCTATTATTGTGATACTATTCTCGCCATCTATATCACACCTATTAATTGTACCAGACGTGTAGCCTATCCAATATATATAGTTTTTTGCAGAATCTATAACGATACCCCATGGACAATCCAAGCCGGATACCACAATTTCAATACCAGAACCATTGAAATCAGAAGATATTATCTGGTTAGTGGTCGAGTCAGAATAATATAATTTATCGTATTTATTAATAGAAGTTTGAATCGTATCGTGCCCACGAATAAATAAATCACCAGAATTTGTTATTTGCTCATGAGCGGACATAAATAGATTGCTAGATGCCATATCTAATCCTGTTAACCACACGATTTTTGCAGTACCGTAATCGCTGTTGTCAGTATCTTTATAAGCAATAACAGAAATTGGATAATTCAGGACACATGCATGATGATCGGCCGTTGCACCACTGTGCCAAATTTCAGCACTGTCATAAGACGGGACTCCACCAATTATTGTACCATGCGTTATTTTACCACAATTAGAATCGTTGGGATCGACATAAATTATATCGAATTCATCTGCGTCTTTGGTTAATACTGCACCAAGTCTTGGGTCACCAGTAAGACGTTGTGCCTCATCTTCTATCGTTATGGTTTTCCCATTTATTGATACATATGCTACGCGATCTGTACCTTCGTAAGTATATGACACAATTGCTTTATCAATACTATCGGTCGATAATAATGTGGGTTCATTCTCTTGTGGCCTAGAATTGGGAATATTATCAGTATATAAGACTTTGATAGTGCCTGGAAATGTCGACGTTGTATATAAATCATAAATGATAGCCCTATACGTTGTCAATGTAACAACCCGAAACCAACCATATGAAATCATAGCTCTGTTAGCATCAATTTTAATTGCACGTACATTGCTAGGTGGGTAATTAGTATTAATAGTATCAATCGTGCCAAAAGATATGGATGTTCCAGTAATGGTCGCCAATGTTGAATGTAGATAATGCGAGTCGTGTATTTGACAACAGAAAATTCTATTGCCAGTTTTTACTGTGGTTGGTGTACATGTCACACCCCCTGTATCTGCACTTAACCCAGTCCATTGATATTGAGCACCAGATGTTACAACATTACCACTTACTTGACATATTCTGGCATACGCAAGTTGATCAGATGGTGTATAAATTGCAAAAATATTATTTTCATCTACTACTGAAATTTCATAGCATTGACGAGCATATGTATTATATGTTCCTGTTTGTAAAGTAGCATCGCAAAATGTGGCAACTGGACCATACGTTATATCGAAGCCATCACGAGTACCAACGCATAATTTTCCCTTGTCACTATCGGCTGCATCTCTCCAAGCAACAACAAATTTATCATCAGATAATGCGCGCACAACCGGTACTTCTGTTGAACCACTTGCAAAAACAAATTCATTACCAAGAGTAATGATCATATTTTATACCCACGATACCCTATGTTTTAGTAGTTGTGGCAACCATATTTGCCACCCATTATGCACGATCTCTTCTACCAGTTTCACTCGTAACAAACTGATCATAATACCACGATATAGTGCTTAACGCACTTCCTTCAGGCGATCTATATGGACCCAAAACCGCCTTTCCAACACCGCCATTTGTTGTAGCGCCAGACGCTAATAGTGACCACCTTAGTCTTTCGTACGCAGCACAATGCCCAAGTTCCAAAATATCCCTGTATCCCCTAAAACTAACGCTTGTGTCGATTGCACTATCACCATCCCTAACTTTAATTCCTTGGCCAAGTGCTTGCCTAAATTCACCTTGTGTAAGAATACACGCAGCTTTTAATGGTACCAAAGCCATAAAAAACAAATCTTCACTAGTAACCGGATCAGGAGAAATAGTTAGGGCACTTATGTCGTATATATAATTGTATGAAAATGGAAAATCTGCGTCTGCCATAATCCCGGCAGCGATAATGACTCTTTCCATATACGTATCCGTATATTTCTGCGGTGAATCTATGTCGCTGATAAGTACTCGAACCATCCAAATCAAATTTGTTGTCCAGGCCATGTCATCCTCCTATAAGATGTATTCGTCCTGACTTGCTGGATGTATCCACCTAGCATGTTCTGGCACATCTAACAAAAATTGTCCCTCAAATGTATCCCCAAGATTAGATGCCATTCTATAGAAATAATGTTTTTTGTATCCACGGTATACCGGAAGATTAGATGTTGACCATCCCCACCTGGAGGTTGTTCCTATAGCGTAACACACACTGCTAGTCAAACTTATTACCGTATTGTCGCCACCAGTAATATCCCAAACTTCTATATTTACACCAGAAGCCAGGGTGGCCAGTACTCCAATAATCTGCGGATTGTAGTCACTGGTTTTTAGTAGCCAGTCAATTCTCGGTGAAGTTGTCCACGTAGCACCGCCAAGACCAGCTACGAACATATTAACAACACCAGATTGTGGCTCCGGAACACGTATATATAGCGGTCGTGAATCATAAATATCTGGTGGCGGTGCGAATGTAAATAGATTGCAAGATGCAGCCGAAGAATCAGACCCATGTATAAATAGATTACTGGAACCAATTTTTGTTCCCGGTCCATGCAAGTATAGCGGTATTATGTCGTAAATATCTGGTGGTGGAGCAAATATAAATAACGATACCGATCCGGATTGAGGTGGGACATAATCCACAAAACCGAAATCTATGGCTCTTATAACACCACCCGTATCTACAATTTCTTCCTTATTTGATCCATCAATATTTAGTTTATATATTTTTCCAATCCAGGTACCTACATATAGCTTTTGTTCCCACGTATCTATTGCAATTGCTTGTGGACCATCAATCGTAGAAATGGTTGTTCTGTTACTGCCGTCTAAATCCGCTTGTTCAACAGAATCATCAATAGCATCAACCCAGTAAATCTTATTCATTACATCGTCTACAGTAATTTCTCGTGGTTGACTAAGATTAGAACTTACTATGGTTTGGATACTGGTACCGTCTAAGTTGGACTTTTTGATTGTGGGTCCAGACAAATTTTCATCAGTCCAATATATCTTACCTTCTGGATCATTAATCGCTATCCGCTGTAAAATACTACCGACACCCAACGATATCATCGTTTCTGCATCTGATCCATCAAGATTCGATCTTTTTATGACTCTAAGTCCGGCATCTGCCCAGTATAATTTTTGAAGATTATAACTGATATCCATACCACGAATACGATCGATACCACTTGTGAGTATATCTTCTCTATATGTACCATTTGGGTTGACTCGTTCTGTCTTGTCATTAATGGCATCGCCAAAGTATATCTTATCACTCTCACTATCGATAACTAAACTTTGAATTTCTGGTAAATCAGTATTTACGACATCTATAATACTTGTACCATCCAATAA
>Ga0307379_10000227_pt1 | contig 99538 bp, 95 predicted proteins | sample UN2MG_FD_202237 | JGI IMG/M metagenome (GOLD analysis project Ga0307379, IMG submission 202237) | Soil microbial communities from Risofladan, Vaasa, Finland - UN-2 | ecosystem: Environmental > Terrestrial > Soil > Coastal area > Acid sulfate soil | place: Finland: Risofladan, Vaasa | collected... | reverse complement strand
CTGCTGTTATTTAATTCGTTAGTAAGGCTGGCCGTAGTTGGAGCGTTTCAAAGACTGTCTTGATGTCTTGTAATGTAAAATCAAACTCTAACTTATGGTTGCAGAATAAGTCCTTTAGGGGAGCTAGTTGGAACTTAATATAAGCAAAATTACGAATACCAAAGCTATTTGAGAACCGTCCCCATTTCTTAGTTATGCCATGCTCAGTATCGATCATCTGGTAATCTGGTGGTAATACTTGGCAAAAAGCGGTTTTAGTAAATTCCTTGTCTGTAACTACACCAGTAACGATAGCATATTTAATAGCCTCAAAATAGAGAGGAGATTTGTGATATTTCTCAAGCAGTTTTGCTGTTAATCTTTCACTTTTCGTTTTGGGAAATATAAATCTATTTGTCTCGCTTAAGGGATCAAAAACTTTCTTAATTGAAGTTTTCTTCTGTTCTTTTTGTAATTCAACCTTAAACCATTCTTTCGCAGCTTCATAGGCTATTGGGTTATCACTAACTCCTAGCTCCTCCCTAGCTTTTTGAAGGTCTGCCAAAAACTCATCTTTGTCCATTAACCAAGCCACTAAGCAATATCTCCAGTTGTCTGTTATTTTGATGGTAACAGGTTTAATTTTCATCTTTATCTTTGTCAGTCTGACTTTAATTATAAACGAAATTGCCTTTAAGCTGATATAATATGGCTACATTGCCTAAACCCTTTCTAGGGCATGGCAGAGAAAACCGATCAAGGTAGGAAGCTCCTCGTCAGAGCACCTTGATCGGTCATATCCCGAAAGGGGTATGGGTAGCCGAAAGGCTATCGCTGGCGGGGAGCTTTTTGTTTGATTTGACTTTACTCCCCAAAGGAAGCTAACATCCAAGACCTCTAGTAAGTTAAGGCTAATTCTTAACGAGAGGAGGTGAAAAATTACTATGAAGATGAAGAAAAAACTACCAACTATCCTTCTAATCATTGTTGCCCTGGTTCTGCTGGTAGGTGCTGCTGTTTATCTCACCAAGTCTCGCCAAGATAAGTTTGAAGCACCAAGACAAGAAGCGCCAACAATTCAGTATCGCATCGGCAAGGAAGCCACTTTAATGGGTGTGATCAGCAACCTTTACTATTATGGCTTTATTAAAGATGAGAATACCTTCAAGTATGCCTTGGAGCATGCCCAAGACACCAACCCAAGAAGAGAGGGAGCAATAAAAGTTGGCAATAACACCATTGACACCCAAACCACTTATGAAATCTCTCAAACAATGGATGCCTGGGAGTTAGCCAATGTCCTTCTAAATCAAGGCAGATTTGATGATTGCAGTCATGGTTGTCCTGGTATGTTTTACCCAGAACTTCTTCCTGGAGGCGACCTTGCCCCGTCAGTAAATGACAGGTTCAAATGGGTAGAAACATATGGAGATTGTGTTAAAGCCAGAGGACAGCTTTCATCAGAACAATACTCTCAACGGACAGGTGAACCGAGAAAATGTGTCACTCCTGATGGCAGAGAATTTACTCAGGGCAAAGAAGGTTGGAATAAGGTAGTCGGTGGTTAGTATTAAGTTGGTAATTTCCTCAACAGATCCCCAACGAGGCTGGTGAAGCCAAACAGAGGTGAAACTATGCCATCCCAGGCACGAAAGCCCGACAGAAGTCAACACGCGGTGTTTAGTGGGCCTTTTATGCTTAGCTTTCCTTTTAATATCTTCTTGTGGATATACTTTTGAACTTATTACTTTCAAGGTAATTTAGAAATCTTTGTCGACGAGAGTCCAGGAAAGGTAGGGATCTATCGTGATATAATCAAGGCGAGTATTATTATGAAAAATGACTCGCTTACAAAAACTCCTATCCCTGTTGACAAAATAGACAAAGACCAGAGGTGTAAACTAGCGATTGAGCTTTTGGAAGAGCAGGTGGCTGAGGCCCGCAAGAAATTGCATTACTGGCGGGAAGTAACGGGCCAACCAGCCCAGGTTGATACTGGATATATAGCGCAGCATTTAGTATCTATTATTTCTGGAATATTAGGTGATCGTATGAGGGGGAAAGGAGATGACCTCGTTGATGGATCAGAAGTAAAATCTGCAAACTTTTTAGACTCATTAGATAAAAAAGGAAGAATAGCTCCTCGTTGGAATTTCAACTCAAACAATAAAAGAATAATGAGAGGGTATTTAAAGGTTCCTAAAATTTTTTTGGTTTCTTTAGACTGGAATTCAGAACAGCGTTTTAGGGCTAAAGTCTGGAGGTTAGACCCCGATGTTCATGATGTTTTTAAAGCACGCTATGAGGAGTGGATGGAAAAGAAAGGGTTGCCAAAGTTAAAGGATCCTAGGCGTCCAGATGCTAACTTTCAGCTGTTTCCACCTCGTCCAGGTAGAGAAGAGAACTATGCGCGACACGGAAGTGTAAGAAAGGGGGAGCTTAGGCCCATTAAGATATATCTAGACAAAGTCGAAGGTGCGGCACTGATATTTCATGCTGAGGAAAATCGGGAAGGTAAAGTAAAATCTCTCGTTTTTAACCCCTAGAACTAAATAATTCTTTTGAGATTGCTGGGACCCGCCTTTTGCCTAATAAAATTTCATCCCCATTTTTATCAATTTCTTGTAACAATAGATCTGTTTTATATCTAGTTTGTTCTAATGTTTTGAGCGTTTCGTTAAGTTTCTTTAATAAACCATCAGAGGATTTGCCATTAGGTATAGGTAAAAGCACTTCCTTTAATTCAGTGTCTTTAATTCGACTATGTGAAGAAGAAGTGCCAGCCGTTAAACAGACAATTTGGCGATAAACGTTTGGTAATTTTAATAAAAAAGCTAGGATAAAAGGAGACTGTAGGACATCTTTATTAGGTCTGAGTATTTCAAATTCAGTAGAACAGGTTAATTGATATTTTGATTTGGGTATTACGCAAACTCTCTGAATGTGAGGATTAATTTTGGAGATTAAAACATCTCCCTCATAGCACTCTAGTCCTGGCCATTTTGGTTTATAGCTATCAACAGCTTTCATATCTATTAGACCATCTTCATTTACATGTAGAATGCTTATACACTTGACATTTTCCGAGACTGGGGTGCTTTTCCGCTCTTTTGTTACAAAGTTGGCAACATTCTTGAGTTTTTTTACAATTGTTTTGTGTTTGTCAAGGTTTTTAATAGCTTTAATAGCAGATAATCGTTTCGGTTGATAAAAGTTTGGTGCCCAACGCCCGTTTATCAAAAAATCGTTGTTGATTATTGTTGCTGCAGGATCATGGCTAATTATTACAAATTTGCCATTGCCTTCAGTTGTTTTTTGCCCTTTTTCTTTATAGGCACTTACAAGTTTTAACAGTTGGTTTTCTCCATCCTCTTTCTTAATTGGTCCCCCTTTTCTTTCGACAACTTTGTATCCCAGGCTATGACAGATGCCCATAAATATATTTGTTTTAGTCGCTATTTCGTTGTCCCCTTTTTTCTGTAAATATAAAATGTCCGTCTTTGTTCTTGTGCCTGCTTGTGCAAAAGTTTCAGCGGGCAATTCAATAATTCCCCTAAGAAGTGCATTTGATTTGACCCAATTTCTTATTTCTTGATATTTTGACTTACCTGATGAAATGTTATTTGGTAAGACAGCTAGCAATTTTCCTCCTGGTTTAAGTAGTTGTAAATAGCGATCGATTAACAGTATTTCTGAATCGATTTTCCCATTTTCTGAAAAGAGTTCCCTAACCATTGGATAGTTGTCAGCCTCGCTTTTTATAATTTTTTCAAACTCAAACTTTGCACCAAAAGGAGGATTAGTAAATATTAAATCAACCTTGCCTATTAAATTGTCTAGACTTGATTTTCCTATAATACTGTTGCCTTGGAAGACTTTGGGATTTTCTATACCCAGAAACATTAAGTTTAACTTAGCGAGTCTAATCATCCTGTCTACCTTATCCTGTCCATATAGATTCGATTTAATGATGTCCAATATATGACATCTTTCAGTTTTAGAAGGTATTTGTTTCTCTATTAGTTCTTTTAGTCGTTTATAAGTAGTGGTAAGGAATGTCCCTACGCCACAAGTGGGGTCTAGTATCAAAAAGGGAGAACTTTTATCTGCACGGCATAACCGTTTAAATGTCTCTTTGTTTGATACTATGTCATGAAGTGCTATATCGACCATCGCCGTTGTTACTTCTTCGGGAGTCATATATTGAGCATCTTCTTTTGTATTTCTGAAAGAATCTCTTACAAAATGGCCAAAGGCTTCATTTAGAATATCGAAAGAATTTCCATTTTGGTTGTTACTGGGTAGCTCTATTAGATTAAGTAGCCTGACAATTTTTTCTGCAAAGCCATTTTCCGTTTCTTGAATATTTAGACGTGGATGACTCCCAAAGATAGAAGTTCCATCAGGATTTCTATAATCCTTATGATTAGCGATTTCCTTAAACAAAAAGTGTAACGCGCCAGCTATTTTGTCAGGTTTTTTATATTGTTTTATTGCAATTTTTTTTAGGTGGAATATTGAGAGTCGGTAACTCTTGCTAGATTTCCTTCTTTTTTCCTCAAAGAGCTTTATAGCTAGTAGCTTAGAAATTTCATCTAGTTTTACATTGGCGTCATCAAATCTACCCACACTATGGAATGCCTCTTTTAGCTCGCTAAAAATTTGGTTTAGATTATCTAGTTGATTTAGCGACGTTTGTTTCATATTAAAGATATTCTATCTTGTTTTAATTTCAATTAATCGAATTTCTGATTAGACCTACAAATTTTCCCCTAATCTCTATTTTTTTGGGCTCTATGGTGGGGTAATCTTTATTCCTGGGTTCAAGGAAAGTTTTCTTTCCTTTCTTTTTGAAAACCTTCAGCGTCGCACCCTTTTCAGTTATTGCTACAATAACATCTCCACTCTCAGCAGTTATTTGATGCCTAATAAGCACAACATCATTATCAAGTATGCCCATGTCAAACATGCTGTCTCCAGTGACCTTTAAGGCATAGTGGGGGAAACGAGTATCGAGTTTGATGTTTTGAGGAATTTCTATGTCTTCTGGGTTTTCAATCGGTTCAATTGGTTCACCAGCAGCGATATTTCCCAGTAAGGGGATTGTTTTGGCTTTGTTGGTGGGCATAATGCCACGGTTTTTATAAGATGCTCTTTTCAGGTAATCTTTTTTCTCTAGTTCTTCAACAAAATACTGGGCAGTGCTGAGATTAGTAGTCCCAAGAAATCTTGCGATTTCTTTGAGGGAAGGAGAATAGCCATTCTTGGTGATAAATGAAGTAATGAAGTCGAGCGCTTCCTTTTGCTTTTTGGTTAAGGGCTTTAGCTCTTGCATTTACAGTAAGTTTATGATAGATTTACAGTATTGTCAAGTGGAATATTCAACGAATGTAAATGACTATAATAAAAATGACAACTCTAGATAAGAAATTTTTACATATTCAGTTCTGGAACAAGGTTTATGAGAAAAATGCTAGCGAATTTCAGAGATTTTTCGAAGATGTAATGCAAAGCGCCTTTCCTGATTTTCAAAAAATCAGACCATATGGGAATAAAGGCGACAAGGGAAACGATGGTTACAGACCAAGTAAAGGGATATATTTCCAAGTTTATGCTCCTATAAACCCGAACGAAAAGGAAGCTCAAGCAGCGAAAAAGTTAAAGGATGACTTTGATACCCTAAAGGCAAATTGGGACAAAATTGCATCGATTAAAAAATATTATTTCGTTTTTAACGATAAAGGGGCGGGAGTAAGTATTGAGATTGAACGGGCATTATCAGAGTTAAAAACAAAAGATAAAAAGATTAAATTTGCAAAATTTACGCCCAAAGATTTAGAAGAGATTTTCTTTGGTCTAAAAGAAGACCAGATTTTAGCTTTAGGATTTGATATTGATTCAACTAATGCCTTAAAAATTGTAAGAGAATATCTAGAAAAAAATGAAATCGAGCTAGATCGAGATAACATAGCATTTGTTTCTAAAGCCCTAGACAATATCAAAGGCATTATCTCTGCTCTCAAAAACGAAGATTTAGTTTTAGATTTTGAGATTCTTGAGGCGCGAACCTTACAAAGATTAGAAAAAGTAAAAAAAGCAAGGGAAAAATACGAAAGCCTTCGCAAGAGATATCCAAACAACTCACTACCCCTTCTCTATTTGGCTGAAATATTTCTGAATAATGGAGACTTAAAAAAGAATGAAGAATTACTAAAACAAGCAGGGTCGATTAGCAGGGATCACTGGCTTCTAGCTTTAGAAAAATTGATTCGCGTTTATGTGTTAGATGAAAAAGTAGATCTATCAAAGATTGATGAGAACGATTTCCCTGATGACCCAAGAATCAAAGCTAATTTTTACCGAATTTATTCTGGCTTTCATGAAGAGTCAGGAGATCGTGTTACGGCAGACAGTTTTATCGAAAAAGCAATATATTTTAATCCAGATAGATTTAGTAACTACGATACCAAACTTTCAATTCTAGAAAGGCGCTGTTTTTCCGAGAATGATAGAGAGCAAAGGTTAAAAGAAATTGAAAACTTTTTATCCGAGCTGGATTCTATTCAACAAAAACCTAGTATATGGGGAGGAGAATTAGGCGTCAGAAATAAAGCCGTAATTTGTTATAGGAAATTTAATATCTCTCGATTGCGGGAAAACCTTCCTGAAGTTGAGAAAAATGCTAAAGAATGCTTTGAGTTATTGTTACAGTGTTTTTTTGATCGTTTAGTCGACAACCTCCTTGTTGGAATATTGACTTTTATTGAGTTACCAGAGGGCAATTTAGAAAGGCTTCTATCTTATTTAAATAATGCTGAGAAAAAAATATCTGATGATTTAGCAAAAAGACTAATTTTCCAGTTCAATCTTAAAGACACTCTTTTTACAGAAGGTAAGAAGTACTTCCAAAAAATTAATAATAAAAGAATTTTGAATTTTATAGATAACCTTGAAAATAAAAAATATGATAAGGTTATAGAATTTTTATCTGGTGACCTTCTATTTGCTGTTGCGATTGCTAACACTACCAAGTCAAATCCAGAACTTAGACTCAGAATAATTAAAAGCCTACCAGACGATGGCAGTGTCCAAAAAGATAAACTACTTCTCTTATTGAATTATGACGAAGGAGATATCGATAAGGCGTTCGAGATTCTTAAAACGTTTGATTTGTCGAATCTTGGCTATTTAGAAGCTAGACAATTGTTAAAAATTGCACAAAAGAAAAAGGCTTGGGAGTTCGTTTGTCGATTGTTGGAAGATTTAATAAAAAAAGAGAAAAATGCCAGCGCCATTTTGAGTTTAAAGCTTCAGTTATTTACAGCGAACTCAAACTTAGGGAGATTTAAGGATGCTGCAAAAATTGGAGAAGGAATACTTTACAATCCGAAAGAATTAGATTTGTTAGATCGAGAAAACAAGGAAAGTTTATTAGGGCAAACATTATTTGCCAGGATTAAAAGAGGTGAGTTTAAAGATGCAAAAAAACTACTAGAGGATCACGTTAATTTGTTTGTAACCCACAATTATATTTTAGGTGTAAAAGTAGACGTTTATCTAAAGAATAATGATCCCCAAAAAGCCCTTTCTTCGATAGTTGAAGGAATAAAGCTTATTAAGACACCCACCCCTGAGCAATATGGATATCTACTTCTCTACTTTGTCGAAATTGGCAACATGATGGATTTCTCCTTATCAAGCTTGGATGAGATAACAGATGGTTGCTTCGTAAAACTTAAGGATAACGATATGTGGTATTTCATCGGGAATGGAGAAGAACTTGATGCTACTAAGATTGCTCAAGATGATGAAAAATACAAGCTTTTTATGGGCAAAAGGGTAAATGACAAAATTGCTTTTAAAGAAAAATATCGAGCCAGTTCAACTCAGTTTAGTATTGAAATGATCCTGCCTATTGAGAAATATATTCTTTGGCAATGTAGACATAAGGCTGAGAAACTAACTGTAGAGAAAAGATGGAAGGCAATGGAAATTATCGATGTTCCTAGTACTCCCAATGGTGTTGATCCTAAATTCCTTATCGCTCGCCTTGAGGACGACAGAAAAGCGAGAGGTAAGTTTTTCGAAATGTACACACAAAAAGCCTTACCCTTAGCATTTCTAGCTGTTAATCAAGGAGGATTAACTAATGCGATTGGTTGTATTCTAAATGAACAAAAAGGCTATATGAATTTCAGCACTGGGAATCTTGATGAAATAAACGCCCAGAAAGAAGTTGCTCGAAGAATTATTGCTGGAGAAGAATTTTATATAGACGGAACCTCTGCCTTAGTACTTGGCGAGACTGGTTTGCTAAAAGACATCTATAAGTATTTGCCGAACTTACGAGTTCCACAATCGGTAATAACATTACTGCTAGAGATTAATGACAAATTTAGGTATATTCCAGGTCAATCGGGTCACATGGCATATTCTCAGGGGAGACTTGTATTGTCAGAGGCTGACCAGCGGAAGAGAAAGAAAATTAGAGATAATTTTGAGAAAACGATAAAACTTCTCGAGTCGAAACCCAAAAACATTGTTGCGATATCCGATGCAAACAAAACTGGCAAGTTTTCTGAACAGCGCATTGATTCTGCTCTTTGTGACGCCTGCATATTAGCACAGAGAGATAAGATCTTGATTCTAACAGAAGACCACTTATATCTAGCGGTCAATAAATTAGAAACTAAAAAACCTCAGCCAGAGTATTGCTCAGCCTTTGCCCTAATTAGAGTGTTATACGAGCAAAAGAAAATAGATTTTGATAAATATCTTGCCTTTTTCAGTTATTTATCTAGTTATCGGTTTAGATTTCTTCCAATTGCATTTGAAGATATCGAAAAAGCTGTATTTGGTGATGGTGCTGTTAGGGTGATTACCCCCCAAAATATAAGATTATTGAATTTCCCTTTAACATTATCCGAAGACTATGGAGTCCCGTTTAATAGGGCATTTCCAATTATTGGGAGATTTTTGGTAAAAGTGCTAATTGACGATTCTGTTCTTCCTGAAATGATGGACAAAATATTTGTTGAAATTATCGAAACCTTTCCTACCCCCGCGAATATGAGCAAAAAGGAACTAGGTAGGATGTTAATAGGTGTTAGTGTACGGGTGATCAATAATACCCAGAATAATATAGTCTTGGGTAGAAATATTCAGAAAAAGGTAGACTCCCTTTCTAATTTGGCTGAAATATACGAGGAAAAAGGAATAGTTCTTCCTTGAATCTATTAGTCGAGTTGTAAAAATCTATTGGTTTCCTTGTTCGTAAACTCTGGGTATTCCAGATAATTTCCCCAATCAATTGTTCGGAAAACATACCATCTTTCGAATATCCTGCCTGGGGTAGTGGATGAGATGATTATCGAACATAATAATCGTATAATTTACTCATGTCAAAAAAGAACAATTTGATATGGGTCGTTTTTTATTTTCTTCTTTTGCTAATTTTTCTAAACATTGTTGGTAGTTTATTTGGCTTACATTTGGAAATAGAGAAAAATAGTGCATACAAGTTGTTGTTTCTAGGTTTGCCAGTCATATTATTAATTTTGCATTCGTTATTAACTTTATCAGCATTACGAGCTACATTTTTTATAGTATTAGCTGCATTTACTGGATGGATAATGGAAGTTTGGGGGCTAAGCGCAGGAACATTTTTTGGCGGACACTATGTTTATAAAACAAATCAGTTAGCACTATTGAATGTCCCCTTATCGGTTATCCTTTATTGGGCAGTATTTATTTACACTGGGTATTGCGTTGTAAACTCTTTCATCTATTGGCTTGATAAACAAAAACCAAGCCAGAATCAAAAAAACCTATGGTTATTACCAATAGCTGTTCTTATTGATGGATGGGTGGTCGTTACCATTGATTTGTTTATGGATCCATTACAAGTTCAATCGGGAAGCTGGAGATGGTTAGAAGGTGGACCATATTTTGGTGTGCCTATTGGTAATTTTATCGGATGGTTTTTGGTGACAACAATCGTCACTGGCGTATTTAGAACTTATGAATATTTCTTTTCGATAAAAGAGGCGAAATATGATAGAGCAGTTTATATTATTCCTGTTATATGCTACGCAGCTTTGGCTATCTCTTTTGCATTCGACGCGATAAAACATCAGATGCAAGGTTTGGCAGTTATTGGAAGTGTTCTAATGCTTCCAATTGCAATATTTAATGTAATTTTGTTTATAAGGTGGAAAAAGAAAGCAACTGCTGGACTTGCTTTGAAGTAAATTCTGGATATTCAAGCTCAGTTGACCAATCAATTCGTCGGAAAACATACCATCGTTCGAGCCAGTTGGAACTTAATATGTTCAAGTTAGCTTGGCTTAATACTTCAATAACCGACTGATATAATTAGTAAATCCCTTGGTCTTAATTTTGAGGCTAAAAAGCCTAGTGAAATTGAGTTAAAATGTAGGGAGTATTGGAGAAAAATGATAAAAAGTATTATTTTTGACTTTGGCGGTGTCGTTCTCAGGCACAGAAAAGATATTATGGAGAAAATTATTGCGAAAATGTTTTCTATCTCTTTTGAGCAAGCTTCTGAGGTTTGGAAAGAAAACAAAGCTGAATTAGTAACAGGAAGGATGTCTTCGGGGGATTTTTTAAAAAAAATGAAAAATAGATATAAAACGAAACTAACATTGAACGAACTTCTTGGTATGTGGAGTGCTCTTTATAAAAAGGAAGCAGAAGATATTAATTGGGAACTACTTAGTTTTATTGAAAAGCTTAAAACAAGATATAGGGTATATCTGTTTACAGATACCATTGATGTTCATGACCAATTTAATCGGACACGGGGTATTTACGAAAAATTCCACGGTGTATTTAAGTCATTTGAAGAAAGAACTATTAAAACTGAAAGAAACGCTTTCCTGAATGTACTTAAAAAGATCAAGGCTAGGGCGGAGGAGTGCATTTTCATTGATGATTTGAAGTCAAATGTGGTGATTGCTAATAAGTTAGGAATGAAAGGAATTGTTTTTGAGAACTTCGGCCAACTAAAGAAAGAATTAAAAAAAAGAATTAACATAAATTAAGATTGAAATCTTCTCAAATTAGAGATTCGTATTCAACGCTGGTTGAACTTGTAATTTCATTATCTCCTGTCTTGATTGACTAACGAACCTGAAATCTTCAGAAAACCTTGATAATCTGGGAAAAACTCTTGGCTATATTAAGGTTACGCCCTTCGAGCTGAATTGGTCTTAATCTAATCGTGTTATAGTATACATATGACTAAGTACAGAATAGTCGGGATTATTAACTTTATCTTTGGTGGTCTTCAAATAATTTATCTCTTACTGGCGATATTTTTTACCATTCCCAGATTGACAGACCTGTACAATGAATTTAGTGCCGAAATGCCTTCTTTTGCTCCTACTTATCTTGTCTTGGGATTTAACTTGTTATTGGGAATTACGAATTTCTTTTTAGGTTTCAAGCTTTTTTCAAAGCAAGCGAAGATTCAGAAAAAATATTTTAAATTCGGCCTGGCTCTAGCAATCGTGAGTTTTCTTTTAGTGGGCGTCTTCTCGGGCATAGCAACTCTATCTGCTGTTTTGCCGATTTATAACTTAACTTCGCATTTTTAGTAAATTAAACTTAATAGTTTAATTTACTAAAAGCCTTTCTTTAGCCTGTTCCGCTCAGATTGGATTCTGAAAAACCTTGATAATACAATCAAAAGCATCAGTCAGATTAGTACTAGGAGCATGGAGTGAACGATCTATAACTATATTGTTCGTCTGAAACATCAATCTATTTTCATACCCAGTACCCCGAATAGGTCCATCTTCTCTGGGAACTCGAACTTCCAAGGAAGAAATAGTACAATCTACGTATGAACTCTCTGAAAGCCGAAACGGAGCAGTTGCTACAAAGAACTGACCTTAATATTCCCTTTCAAGATTTTCTTACAATTGTGGAAAGTACATATCCTATTATTGGAAAGATTGTTTCGTATGACCCCATCCTCCAAGGGTATGAAGCAGCGAACTTCCGAATACACACTACGAAAGATGCTTATGTTCTTAAGATATTTGAAGCAAATAGGGCACCTGCTAATATTCGTGACATGGTGAGAATATTAGTCGAGGCACCAAGCGTCGGCGTTCCTGTTCCTGTCCTTATTGAAGGAACGCAAGGAAACCTTTCCCATTTTTCTCCTCCCTCTGATCCTGAAGTTCCCTACTATCTGACGGTCGAGTTCCAAGGAAAGAACTATGAAAACCGAATACCCACCTTTAATGAGATGCAAAGGGTTACAGGATACCTTGCTCAGCTAAATACTCTCAACTTTCCAGTCACGGAAGCTTATGACTCATGGGGAAATAAAAACTTAGTTCAGGAATTTGAGAAAAACAAAGAAAGCCTCCTCCCTCTCGCGCGTTCAAAGATTGAAGAAGTTGCTGAAGAGGTACGAGCGATCAATCTGTCCATCTTGCCAAAACGTGTCATCCACGGAGATATGCAGAGTAAACATGTTCTCAGAAACGATGCCGGAGATCTCTGTATCTTAGACTTTGGATGCATGAGCTATGACGCTAGGATCGTCGATCTGTCAACTCATTTAGCCTGGTTTTGCCTGTCGGAAGCGAATTGGGAAGACAGAGAGAATATTATTTCAAGTATACTTGCCGTGTACAGCAAAACCCATCAGCTCTCCAAACAAGAACTTTCTGGCATAGTTCCACTCATACGTGCTTCTTACGCAGCCTACTATATGAAGACAAACCAGCTAATTCAGGAAGGTGATGATTCTCAGGAAACGCGAGACTGGAATGTGTCTTCAAGAAGCCTACTGGAGATGTCAAAAAGCTTAAAAGATATGTCGTTATCAAGTACTAACCTGTCGGGGGAGCAGAGTGGAAGTTAATATAACCTCTTTATTTTTATCTTGAACTTGCTTCTCTGACGTTCTTTAGAGTAATAGCGGATAGGTTTTTTTGCGATTCGATTTAAATTTTTCTTAGACTAACGATGGGTGCTTGTGGTAGTAGTAAAGTTTCGGGCTCTGTATATGGCTGCGGAAATTTTATGTACTCACTGTATGGGACTACACTTGTCCAGTAATTATGTGCAAGTGGAGCAATGCCTGCAACAATATTGTCTTTATCTTGTCGAGGTAGGGATTGGTAGTGCGGAAGAAACTCATTAAATGTTACCTCTGTGCTTTTTCCGATCGCCTGTCTTAGCTTAGAATATAGACCCATATCAATTATTCCCACCTGACGCATTGCCGTGAGATGGTCGCCTTCGGCAACATAGACATGGGAAGGGTTAGTTTCGAAAGTGAGAAGCACTTTACCCTTCATGGGAGTTGCTCCTTGGAAAGGTACGGGTGTAGCAAATATGGGTTGACTTCTTGATATACCAAGAGCTTTCAGTTCTTCGGGTTGGGTGTCCTGAAGGACGATTTCAGAGATCCACCGAGTAAGGTTACTGATAGCCTCGCTAGACGATTCCATAGTCCCACCCACCAGCTCTTTAGCTCTCCGTGAACTGACTTCTGTATATAATGTAACGGTTTGCAGTAGGGGGCGTTCAGCTCGGTTTTCTTCATGTTGCGTAGTCATATGATTTATGGTAACAAAACCGCCGATATTTGTATATTAAGGAGGAGGGTTTCCCTGGTCTGGAAAATAGATCCTGGGCAACGCCGAAGGATCCCAGCGGGCGAGCTAGCTTCAGAAAGCCCAGTTTAATGGGCTTTTTTAGCTTGTGATTGCGTTAGAAAGTGGGGAATTTTTGGTATGTCATCTTTCATTGCTTTTTCAGAAAAATTACGCTATATCCCTATTTTATCATTCTTTAACATTCAGTTATAATGTTGGTATGAAAGTAATCTTAACAATGGCAATATCAGCAAACGGTATTATTGCTACAAAAACTGGTAGTGAGGATTTTTTATCTCACGATAATTGGCTTCGGTTTGTCAAGTTAGCGAAAAAAGTAGGTTGTTTTATTTGGGGAAGGAAAACTTATGAAGCGGTAATAAAATGGGAAGGCGACTATCTTAAGGAGCTTGAGGGTGTAAAGAAACTTATTATTTCTCGTTCGAGATTAAAACTTATAAATGGGTTTGAGTCAGCAAATAGTCCAGAAGAAGCATTATCTAAATTAGCGGAAAGTGGTTTCAAAGAGGTAATAATAACTGGCGGTTCTACAATTAACAGTTCCTTTGCAAAGGCAGGTTTAATAGACGAGGTCATATTTGATGTAAATCCCTCAATTTTAGGTGAAGGTATACCAGTATTTACCCCCGATAATTTCGAGTTGTCCATGGATTTGGTTGGTGTTGAAAAAATAGGAAATAATTTGGTTGAAATACACTATAAAGTTAAAAAATAAACGCATATGAAACAATTTTTCCAGATTTCCACAATTAACACACTTAACCTTACTGAAAATGTAGAGGCTGAAATCCAAAAATACTCTCAAAAACAAGTTATATTTTATCCAGATGACAGTAAAACTGAAGATGAGACTGTTTTACGGATTGGACAATCTGATGCAGTTTTAGGTTCATGGAACTCAACTATAACTAAAAAGGTGTTGGATGCTTGTCCAAACCTAAAATATATTGGTATTTGTGGCACCAGCTTAACTAACGTTGATGTTGAAGAAGTCACGAAGCACAAAATTATCTTAAAAAATGTCGTTGATTACGGGGATGAAGCTACAGCCGAATTTATTTTTGCTCAACTTCTAAACTTGTTTCGTGGTTTTGGAAAATACCAATTGGATACCGTCCCTTCTGAATTAAACGGTAAAACTATTGGTATTATTGGTCTTGGTGCTGTTGGTCAACAGGTAGCCAAACGAGCATTGGGCTTCAGTATGAATGTTATCTATTACTCACGAACAAGAAACTCTGAATGGGAAAATAAAGGACTAACTTATAAAGACTTGAATACACTACTTTCAGAAGCGGATGTTATTTCACTGAATGTTCCTCGCAACCTTAATATAATCGGTCAAAATGAATTTTCTTTAATCAAACCTAAAGCAGTTTTAGTAAATACTGCTATTGGTAACGTATTTGACTTACCCAGTCTAATTAAATGGATTAGTAAGGGTAATAATTTCTTCATCGTTGACAATCAAGAGTATTTTGACCAAATTAAAGATTTACCAAACGTCATTGCGCTTCCAGTAACAGCAGGTAAGACCCGAGATACCGTAAACAGACTTAGTAAAAAAGTAATTGAAAATCTTAAGTCGTTTTTAGACACTAATTAAATCTATAAACTGGTTGAAATTTGAGGTTTTCAAAGACTATCTTGATGTCTTGTAAAGTAAAATCAAACTCCAACTTATGGTTGCAGAATAAGTCCTTTAGGGGAGCTTTAGCCTCAAAATGATATACTTTAATTATGAAACTACCTATATCTATTAAGGGAATTGTTTTTGAAAACGGTCGGGTGTGGTTAAGAAAAAATGAAAGAGACGACTGGGAGTTGCCTGGTGGAAAGTTGGATGAAGGTGAACAACCAGAACAGACGGTTATTAGAGAAGTTAAAGAAGAATTGGGATTTATAGCTAGAGTAGTAGGTATCATACAAGCAAATGTTTACGTTATTAAGACTTCTGTTGACGAATCTTGGAATGTCTTAGTTATCTCCTATCTTTGTGAAATATTAGAAAAGATAGACGGTTTCGAACTTGAAGGAGAAGCGGGAAAGGCAGAGTTCAGGAAATTTACATTAAAAGAGGTTAAAAAATTAAATATGCCAGACTTTTACAAGGAAGCGATACTTAAAGCTTCATTGCAAAAATAGAAGTCCTTGCATAGTCCACTGGAGCGAGCTAGCCTCAGAAAATCACCAAAAAGACGGTTTTTTGGTAGAATTAAAAAATGGAAGAGAAATTGGTCAAAGTTTTTATTGTTGCTGGAGTGGTGATTGAAAAAGACGGCAAATTTCTGTTGGTTCAAGAAAAGCAACCCAAATGTTATGGGCAATGGAACCTCCCTGCAGGTAGGGTAGAAGAAGGTTTATCAATTGAAGAAACAGCAATCAAGGAAGCTAAGGAAGAAACAGGATTTGATGTTGAGTTATTAGAAAAACTCGGAATTTTTCAGGACAGCACGGAAACACCTGTTAAGCATTCTTTCACGGCTAAGATTGTAAGCGGAGAACCCCGCTTTTCAAAAGATGAATTACTTGATGTTCGTTGGTTTACCCTCGAAGAGATTGAAGCAATGAAAGATAAACTAAGAGGAGAAAACTGGGTATTGGGGTCTATTAAAAAGTCTAAGAAGTAGAAGAGGTTCTAATATCGTCTACTAGGGGGAGCATAGTGTACGAACTTAGAAGCGATTTTGATATACTTCAGGGGTGATAACTGACAATCCCAGAAAGTACGGCAATCTTCCATATTCTGTAGTTTTGGTTCACGGTGGGCCAGGCGCACCAGGAGAAATGGCCCCAGTAGCCAGACAACTTTCAAAAAACTTTGGGATATTGGAACCATTACAAACAAAAAATACCATCAGTAGCCAAGCAGAAGAGCTTAAGGAAACGATTAAAGAAAATGCCGAAACTCCTGTCATTTTGGTCGGTTGGTCTTGGGGAGCTTGGTTGAGTTTTATTTTAACAGCAGAAAATCCTGCTTTGGTCAAAAAGTTAATCTTAGTAAGTAGTGGCCCGTTTGAGGCAAAATATGCCAAAAGTATTATGCCAACACGACTCTCTCGTCTCTCGGATAAGGAACAAAAGAGAGTCGGAGAATTATTAGAAATTTTACAGAGGGGCGGAGGAGATAATGATCAGGTTTTGCAGGAGTTTGGAGGGTATGTTTCGAAAGCAGACTCATATGATCCAATACCGAACAGCGGGGAAGTGATAGGACTGCAAGCAGATATATATACCAGTGTTTGGAAAGAAGCAGAGGAGCTTAGGAAAAGCGGAAAGCTTTTGGACTATGGAAGATTAATTACTTGCCCGGTTGTTGTCATCCACGGCGATTACGATCCCCATCCCTATGAGGGTGTTAGAGAGCCATTGTCTAGAGAATTGAAAGATTGTAAATTTATCCTTTTAAAAAAGTGTGGCTACTACCCTTGGTTGGAAAAGGAAGCGAAGGATGATTTTTACATAGCTTTAGAGAAAGAGTTGTAGGAAATCTCAGAACTGAATTCAGTAATAAAATAGTCCGGAAGCCTGTACGCCATAGGAAGCTGATAGGATAGATTTGAAATTGAGTATAATAGTTTAAAAACTTAGGTTTATTCTAAATGTTTTGTTAAATTTAATGAGAGTGCAAAGGCCAGAATCAAAAGAAATAGATAAGAGTGCCGTTGTTTCCCATTTACAGTCTCTATATGGTTTTGCTCCTGATTTAGAAATTAAATCACTTCCCGGAGGAACTGAAAGTGCTGTTTGGGTCACCCAAGGGAGAGACCGTGGGTGGATTGTCAAAGTGTTTGGGTTAGACGTAGGACCAATAGAAAAGATAAGAGATGAAACGGAGTTATACCGCTATCTAAACGCTCACGGGATTCATGTTCCTACCGTAAAACCTACTCTTTCTAATCAAGACGTGAGCTTCATCAATTTCAAGGACTGTCGATTTCCCTTAATAGTAATGCGATTTGAAAATTTACGGATGTGTACACCGTTGACCATTACCCGCGAGGAACTGACAAGAATTGCGAGTGAAACAGCAAGAATGCATAAGGTGTTAATGGCTTATCCTGGCAAAGAACAATTGATGCTGAAGCCGACTCCCGCAGAAGTCTGGGTAAATAAAGACGAACCCAAGTCTGCTTTTGAAGCGTTAAGGCAATCAGTCCACGCAAAGGAATTTTCTAAAGAGCGACTGGAAAAATTCGCCAAAATTGATACAAGAATGGCAGCTTATATTAAATCCCATTCTCCCTCTTTGCCTCAGACAGAAACAATTATCCACGCCGATTTAGCCTTAGAACATGCACAGTTATTGCCAGACGGGAGTGTTTATTTTTTCGATTTCTCTGATAGAGTTTGGGGAGCAGTTTCCCAGGAGCTGGGGACATTTCTTACAATGCTGTATCAACAGGAGGATATTTCTTTTCAAAGGTGGGAGGAGTTAAGAAAGCGGCTGTTTGAAGGTTATCAAACCATTTCGACACTTACTAGAAACGATCAAAGTGCCATTCTTCAAAAGGCGCTTATCCGGCTTTTGGGCGCTTGTAAGTATTTAGCAGTTTTAGCAAAGGATACGCCCAGCAAGCATGTAGTTAACTGGATAAGAAGGGGTTACGAGCTGGGAGAATATATTATTTAAAATTAAGAGAAAAAACTGCAAAAGCACGGGTTAAATTTATTAGAATAATTCTTCACACTAGAAGGTTTATAGGTGTCAGTCAAAAGATCTGCTTGAATTTTTCTTTTAAAGGAGTATGATCTGAATAAGTTATTAAATATTAAAAGAGTGAGTTATTGTAAAACTTCTTTAAAATTTCATTTTTAAGAGTTTTAAATATACTTCCTTCTTTATATTACCTATAAATAGAATTCAAATTAGTTTTCTCTTTTAAAGGAGGTGATTATAAATGGCAGATAAAGCCAATACAGTAACAGATCAGCCAACAGATCAGCCAACAGATCAGCCAGTCGATGATTCTGGTAATAATGCAGCTGTGCCAGCAGGAACTGATCAACAGGGCCGTCAGCTTTATGACGTAAAATGCTCTGATTGCGGAAAACAAACTCAAGTTCCCTTTAAGCCAAGTGGGGACAGGCCAGTTTATTGCCGAGATTGTTATATGAAGAGGAAGAATATGTAGACACTTGACAGTGACTCAAGGTCTTATAGATGGGTTCTTAAACTAGTCCGAAAAAGTTTCCGTTACTGGAGATGATACCTGTTTAATTTATTTTCAGGCCTTTTGTCTATTGAGAGGAATCCTATAATTACATTGGAATCAAGAGTGTTGAATAATGTTTTAATAAGTCATTTTGAGGTCGAAGTTTCGACCGAAAAATCTAGCGAAGCGCTTACTGCGGTCCGATTTAATCGGACCTAGATTCATCGCTTCACTCGGAATGGTGAGATGTTATTCAACGGTCTCATTGGATTCTGGTGGTGACAAAGTGAGTGATTTGTGCTATAATACGCGTCAACAGATTTAAACCAATAAATCTGTTTAAATCGGATTTAGTTTTCAAGAGTAAGGATAAAGATACCCAGATTTTTCGCTTCGTGTCTTTCTACCTTTTTAAACCATTTCTCATTTAGGCAGATTTATTGGTTTAATTAAAATTATTGGTTTTATGATTAAAACATCACGTCAGTATTATTCTGGCTTTTCTCAAAGAGGGCCTAAGCGGTCATTGCGATTCAATAGAAGACGAAGATCGTTTGATCCGTCTCTTCTAGTGAAGAAAACAATGGAACAAGAAGTGGAAGAGTATGTTCCCAAGCATCTATTTTCCGACTTTTCTCTGTGCGATCAGCTGAAAAAAAACATTAAGTCAAGAGGCTACAAAGAACCAACACCCATTCAAGATCAGGTGATTCCCCTGTTGATTAGCAATAAGGATATTGTCGGTATAGCCAATACAGGCAGTGGGAAAACGGCGGCTTTTTTGATTCCTTTGATCAATAAGGTGAATGAAGATAAATCCGAAAAAGTACTCGTCATTGCCCCAACCCGGGAACTCGCCATCCAAATAGAGGCCGAATTTAGAACTTTTACCTGGCAGATGAATTTGTTTTCGACTGTTTGCATCGGCGGGGTGCCGATTGGCCGGCAGATCAGCGGACTTAGAAGAAACCCGAATTTCGTTATTGGAACTCCGGGGAGATTAAAAGATTTAGAGAATCGACGGATACTGCGTTTTGCCGAATTTACGACCATTGTCTTGGACGAGGTAGATCGGATGTTGGACATGGGGTTTATTCCTGATGTCAGCGATATTATTTCTCGTTTGCCTCGGCGGCGTCAGTCATTGTTTTTCTCAGCAACTCTGCCTGATAAGATACGAAATATTATGCATGTTTTTTTAAACAATCCGGTTTCTGTTTCCATTAAAGCAGGAAATTTACCGATAAATGTCAATCAGAATATTATCAAGGTAAACGGCAGGTCAAAGATAGATTTATTACACGATTTGTTAATTCAAGAAGGATCTGATAAGGTTTTGGTGTTTGGCAGAACGAAATGGGGGATAGATAAATTGGCTAGGGATTTGCTCAAGAGGGGATTTCGAGTCGCTTCGATTCATGGGAATAAATCTCAGGGTCAGCGTCAACGGGCACTGGAACAATTTAAGTATAACGGAATTCAAGTTTTACTGGCGACGGATATTGCCTCAAGAGGTTTGGATATCGAAGACGTAACTCACGTGATTAATTATGATTTGCCGGAATCGTACGAAGATTATGTTCACCGAGTCGGAAGGACTGGCAGAATGGATAAAAAGGGCACAGCTTTAACTTTCATTGACTAAGGACTTCAATTGCCGCTTCAATCTGAGTAAAACAGAAGAATAATCGAGAAATCTGCAGGTAATTAAAGGACATGAGATTAACAACTTTTACCCGGCTTTTTTATATTTACCAATTCTTTTTCGACCTGATCTTCATTTATACAGTTGAAAAACTGTTTATGTTGAGACGGGGCCTTAATCTATCTCAGATTGGTGTTCTGCTGTTTCTTTGGTCCATCATGACGATAATTTTAGAGGTTCCGAGCGGTGCAATTGCCGACCGATGGAGCAGACGAAAAATGCTGATTTTGTCAGGCATCCAGTCATGGCAGCAGTAATAATCCTGTTAGTCATAAGGAAACCTTAAAAGCTGGGGTAGTTCTCGCAGAACGAGGTATTTTACACTTACCTAATAACTCTCTTGACCAGATATCCTAACGGCATTACAAATAAACGCAGTCACTTTGTTTGTATTTTTAGGAATCTGATATCTTGGTTAACAGAATACGAATATTTTGATAAACTTATGGATAGTGAAAGACAATCTGAGATATAAATTAATTAACGGAAGAAAATTTTATCATATAGCCGACTCTGTTTGTAAGAGAATGTTGAAGATGGCAAATGAGGGATTAGTAAACTGTTATCCAAAATCTGGAAAGGGTTATTCGGTTGTAGTTTTAACTGCTGGGGGTAATATCTATCCCGGAGTTTCATATAATTCTGATACTTATACCCTGACTATGCACTCGGAAGCAACCGCTTTAGCCCATGCCGCTATTCATGGAGAGAAGGATATTATTGCGATTACCGGCCCGAACTGTCACATTTGTAAACAATTAATTTGGGAAAATAGTCTAAAGTCAGGGATAGAAATTATCGTTATTTTGGCGGAAAACGGACTGATTAAGAAGATTCCCATTTCGGAGATGATGCCTTATCCCTGGCCGGATAAGGAGGGTAAGCATTAAGAGTAAAAAAAGATTCCTGATTCTTTCAACAATGTAGATGAATTATATTAAATATCAGTTGATAGTCTTTCTTTAATCTAAAACTATGAAAAATTTCCAGACGAAATCGGTTAAGCCAATAATCAAATATAGTACTCTTGAGCAAATAGATATCCGAGTCGGAACCATTAAGTCGGTTGAAGATATAGAAAAATCGGATAACCTTGTAAGGCTGGTTGTAGATTTTGGTGACCATAAACGAAAAATTATTGCCGGTCTGAAGAAAGAAAGAGATAATCCGAAAGAGATTGAAGGAAAGCAAGCATTATTTGTAGTAAATCTTGAACCCAGAACAATTATGGGCGAGATTTCGGAAGGGATGTTATTTGATATCGGCTATACTGACGAGATTACTCCTGTATTGGCTGTCCCTGAAAAACCTGTTCCTAGTGGGGTAAGAGCCGGTTAGATGACTCAGTCGATAGGGTAAATTATTGTATTTTCTCCCGAGTTTACGTAGCTATAAGTAATGATGGATTAAGCTGTCAGATGCATGAGAAAGAAAATTAACAATAACAAAAGAATTACTCTTTCCTTGATATTGTTACTATTGATTTTTCCTTTGATTATATCTATTTATTCTTTTCTGGTAATTTATGAAAGTGTAAAAGCAAACTGTTTGAAAGCTCAAAAGGAATACCAAGTTGATTGTGTTGATGCTTTGATTAAGCTGGTCCAGTCCGAGAGTAAAACGGTCAGGGAAAAGAATTTGGCCATTTGGTCGCTGGGTCAACTGGCAGATGAAAAGGCCTTGCCTCTTCTTTATGAACTTAACCAGTCGTTACCCGAACAGGAAAGGTGTGTTTATGGCAGTTATTTGTGTAAATACGAAATCCAAAAGGCAATCAAGTGGTGCGAAACTGGTAATGTTACTAACTGGATGTATAAAAACAGAAGTAATTGGCATTATTGAAAAAAAAGTTGGTTTCTTCTGAAAATCATTTCTTCAGACAAATTTTGAGTGTTTAAAGTGAACAGGTCTGGTGCCAATTTAATAACAGCCAGCCAAATTCCCAAGTATTAACCAGAAAATCAGCATTAATATCGAATGAATTTGAAGAAAGATAGTGATCAGCCCAAGCAGAAACGTCGTCTGTATTCAGGATTTGATTGTCATTGTTAAAACAAGTTAAGGAAGGCGTGGGAACAGGGGTTGAACTTGGTATAGAGGTTGGAGTAGGGGTTGGATTTGAATTGGAGTAGAGGATAGTTTCTAGAGTTTCGGCCAGACTCCAGAAATAAGGAGTTTGGGTATTACCTGTTTTCGGTTGGCAAAGCATAGCGATGACCAACTTTTTTCTGGGTTTAATCCAAAGTAAGGCTCTTTCGCCATCGTCGCCCATGTAACCGCTGTGATAGATAATTTGTTCTTGGCCGCTGCCGCTTAAGCTGAAACCAATTCCGCGGGGATTAGCTTTATCACCGGTGGTAGCGTCATTGTAGCTTGAAGTGTAGTCAACCAGCATTGTTCCGTAGAGGGTGTCGGAGGAAACGTATTCATGATTAACAACGGCGGTGCCAAACCGGGCCATGTCGTAAATATCTGATTGCACGTAAGCTGCCGGCGTCCAAAAGTTATTCGTTCCCTGTAACGAGTTAGCGTCGATCGGCTTGGCGATGTAATTTTCAATCAAGGCGCTAGTCTCTTGACCGGTTTTAGTTCTTAGGACATCGCCGATAATTCCAAAGCCACAAGAAGAGTAGCGAAAATATTCCCTGGGATTATTTAAAAAAACATTACCGCATTCGCCCTGGCCGTTAAAACAGGCTGGACAAGAACTGCATAAATGGCAAACTCCACCTAAGTGAACGAGCAGGCTTTCAAGATTAAGATCTTTATGGGAGTCAGGGAGATAATTAGCGTATTTAGCGGCATAGTTTCGGATCGGCGTTTTTATATCTATAACTCCATCTTCTACCAGTTGCATTACAATTAGAGCAAAGACTGATTTGGAAACAGAGGCCCAACGTTGGCTGCGGCTGATTGAGCTTGAGCCATAATTTTTGCTGAAGATAATCTCTCCCTTATAGGTTAAGCCGAGGCCAAAATCTTGACAGATCTGGAGAACAGAACGTGCCTCTTGTTTGCCGACCGTCTGGACCTGATTATTGATATTATTCACCGTTGAAGAATCGAGTTTATTGACACCGATGTCGTCAGCGACAACCTGATTGCCCGGAAAAGAAAAGAATAGAATAATGAGAATCAATAAAATAATAGACAACTTTAAATCCGTTTTAGAACGAAAAGTAACTGGTTTCACTACCATTATTATAATGTAGATCGTAGCCTATGAATACTATAACTCCGGGGCCGAAATCATTTCTTAAAAACCGTCAGAGCGTAGTTATAATCGCCGAGCGGATAAGTCTACCATTGTATTATAATGATGGTTAATTTAATATTGAAATTAGAAATCTGAAAGTTATTCGGAGAAAGGAGGTGGAGAAATGTATCAAGTTCAAAAGAAAGACGGTAGTCTGCAGGACTTCGATCGAGAAAAAATTAAGAATGGCGTTTTCCAGTCCGGCGGATCGGATGAAGATGCCGAAAAAGTTGTTGCCGCAGTTGAAGGTTGGTTGCCAACAGTTGCAGCTCAGGGAGTAGTTAAATCTCCTGATCTTCGCGCTAAAGTTTTGGAGGTTTTAAGATTAATCAATTCGACAGCTGCGACCAGCTTTGAATCTTACCAAAAACCAGCTTAATTTGGTTGGCATCCAAAAAATTGTCAAGCCAAAGTTTATCCTTTTTTTGGTAATTATTATTTTGACTGATGTCTTTATCTTGGATGGGGAGTTCTTACGGGGTGAATAACTTAAATCTTTTAGTTATTTTATAGACTTGAACGAAGCCTAGGATGAGAAAAATTGACCCGATGAGGCCGTTAGCGGCAAAGGCGTATTTTATTAAACTTTCGTCGTAGAAATTTGGATAAAACTGCTCCAGTACTAAGAGGGCGGTGACAAGAGAAGTATTGATTATCGTTCCCGCGGCAATTTTTTTTAAACCCCTTCCTAAACTTCCTCCCATCTCTTTTGCCGAAAGGACGGCGGTGACAGTAACTATGACTGTAGGGATAATGAAAATAAGGTACGAAACTTTAAATGCTTCAGGGTAAAGAATCGGGTACATATTAGCTTATTATGATTGCTAAAGCCAGTTATTGTCAATGATAACTGATAGATCCGGGGTTTGACGATCAATTCAAATAATCTTAAGGGCTAAGGACAATCTTCCGGACAATTGCAATGACTTTCAAATTGTGTATCGCAGGTACCGTTACCACAAGCAAGACAAATACCGATATAATCATCGGTCGGCTTGAGTTGACAATTTTTGTCGAAAAAATCTTTTTGAGTAACGTGTTTCAGTCCCTGACAACATTGAATATCTAAGTTATCACCTGAGTCGGTAGTAGTGGGAACTTCGCCGTGTTCCTTACATTTAAGATCGCGGCAGTCTTTGGGGCAAATACAACCGTTTTCACCTTTACTGCAAATTCCATCACCGCAATTGATACAAACCAGTTGATGTCCTCCTGCCTGTGGTTGGTCCTGATTATCAAACAGAGGCTTACTGATTGACTGACAGGAATTATTCTCCAATTTCAGATAGTTCCACTCCGGTTTTAAATTAGAACAACAGCTGCGGCCATCATTGGGAAACAATGTCTCACCTTCAGTAATACAGCCCAAAGGAGCCAGGGCGGGGGAGATAGCAGAAGTAACTTCTTCAGTTCTGGTTTGCGGCGATGTCTGACCCTGATGCTTAAGTTGGTAATTTTGGTAGCCGAGAAAAGCGATCACTACAAACTGGAGAAAAATGATTAGCGTTGCCCCTAAAACGATTTCTTTATTAGTTCGGCGTGGATTTGAAGGAACAATATTTTGGTGGAAAACTGTCCCCTCTGGTGGTCTGTCCGGCGGTTGAAGACTGTCTTTATTCTGCATTGTCTTGAGTATACCAAGCAAGGTTAATTGAGTCAATGCTGCGATTTTTTAAAGAGGGCCGTTTAGTATTTTGTCTTACGGGTTCAGATCATTGTCCAGTCGGGATGGATGTAAAAATTAAATAGCAACTAACCTTGAGATATGATAGATTAATATTAATGAGAGATTCATTAAATGCGGGTTTCAGTTTTGGTTTAACCTCAGGAATTATCACTACCCTGGGATTAATGGTGGGTCTTTATGCCGGTACGAACTCAAAAGTAGCCGTTATCGGGGGAGTTTTAACGATTGCAATTGCTGATGCTTTTTCTGATTCGTTAGGGATCCATATCTCGCAGGAATCGCAAGGAAAAAGATCTAAGGCTCAGGTTTGGGAATCGACCTTAGCGACTTTTTTTTCCAAACTATTTTTTGCTTCGACTTTTGTAGCGCCGGTATTGCTTTTTCAACTTAAGCAGGCAGTCTCGGTCAGTATAATTTGGGGCATGCTTCTATTGGCTATCTTAAGCTATTCAATTGCCAGGAAGAGAGAAGAGAAAAGCTCGAGGGTAATTTTTGAACATCTGATAATTGCTTGGTTAGTAATAATCATAACCCGCTTCGTCGGTAGTTGGATTGCCTCAATTTTCAGCTGACTTCTTATTCGACTTTCAAAATTTGGCCGTAAAAAACGGTTGTGGTCCCGCCATTTTTTATTTGATAAGAATATTTCTCCTTTTCTTTTTTTCCTTCGATTGCCTTGCCGAGAGGGGATTGGGAAGTTATTAGTTGGATGTTGGCTAAAGTTATGGCTTGGCTGACGAAGTAAAAACTTACGCTTTCGCCGTTTTGATATTTAATACTGACAAATGAATCTTGTCTGATTTCCTTTGATTCGGAGTCAGAGCTTTCCGTGATCTCTTCTTTCAGACTGCGAAGTTTGGTTAGGCGTTCCCGAGTAAGCCGGGCTGCATCTTCAAAATAGAGCCGGTCACCCTGTTGGGACCGGGAGGCGCGGGAGAAAATTCTGGCTGTCTGTCCGGTTTTTTCAGCCATCCTTTCCGCCTTTTTTATTTCCAAATCAACGATTTTCAATAATTGTTTTTTTCTGGCTTGGTTCATGGGTTAAAAACTTATTTAGTGATCAAACTATGCAAAATAGGAGGTTTTTCAGTTAGTAGCTTCTTGCTGATTTTTCTCTATTGCCGCCACTAGTTGGCTCGGGGTGTAATTTACTTTAAGAAAATAGCCATTTGCTCCGATGAATTTGACTTTTTGAAGTATTTCGTCATCACCGACGTTAGTGAGAATGTAAACCGGCGTATCGTTTGAGTTCTTAATTGTCTTTAAGACATCCATTCCTGGTGTGCCGGGAAGCATTAAATCAAGGATGATAAAGTCAAAGCTGCCCTGCTTAAATCTTTCCAGAGCGCTATCGCCGTCTTCCACCGCAATGACTTCGTAACCCTTTTTTTCAAAAGCTATTTTGTAAAGTCCGCGAACATAAAAATCGTCTTCGACAAGAAGAATTTTTTTCATCGAATTCCTTTAGTTTCATTATATTCCTACTATAAAGAGAGTCAAGGCACAGGTTTCTTATTGAGGAGAGGAAGCATAACTGCTATTATTCACTTATTCCTGCTATATAAGAGCAAGTTAAGGACGAGAGGCGATGAAACTTGTCAGAAAAACGCAAACCAAAAGGCATAAAAATAGCCAAGTTTGTTTGGCGATCGAATACCCGCTTGGCGACAAGAAGATAAACGGAGCAGTAATTAAACTTAAAGGTCGTTATCCAGATCATGGCCGGGTAGTTAACTTGAGATGTAAAGAGTTGGCTTTTATTATCCGGGGAAACGGAAACGTTGTTGTTGAGGGTCAGAAATTGGAATTAAATCCAGGAGATTTAGTTTTAATCGAACCGGGGGAGAAATATTACTGGCAGGGCAATTTAACGATGTTTGTGCCTAGTGCGCCTGCTTGGTATCCTGAGCAGCACCGAGAGACTGACTAAACAAACTGGTTGACTACCGGTGTTAGAATGAAACTAAGCAAAAAAGTATCAACAATAGGAGGTGTTTTATGGGTCGGATATCGCCTACTAACAGAAAAGTAGAAATCGCCAAAAAGCGTGGAAGGCAAATAAAATTGTCTAAATTGCGCCAAAAACTTTCTCAAGCTGACTCTTCGCTGAAAAGGGAAAAGATTTTGGAGAAAATTAAACGGGTTGCCCCCTGGTTAACAGAAAAAGAAATTTTGGCTTCTCTTAAAGATAAATAAGAATTGTCATCGGAGGCAAATCGTTGGCTAAAGGAAAGTTAATCCAGTTTGCTTTTTTAATTTTATGCTTTGTTTTTTTGTTTCGGGTAGTACTTGATCCTGACCTGGGTTGGCATCTGGGAGTAGGCAAGTACATTTGGGAAAATAAAACTGTTCCTCAAAAAGATCTCTTTTCTTTTTCGCTGCCTGATTATCCGTATATCTATCATTCTTGGCTGGCCGAAGTTTTTCTGTATGCCGCTTATCGCAATTTCGGTTTGTGGGGAGTAACTTTCTTTTACTGTTTTTTTGCGACCTTTTCTATATGGCTGATTGTCAAAACCTGTCGTTTAAGAGTAGATATGCATGGTATATATTTGTTTTTTTTATTATTGATTCCTTTGATTCAGTCAGTAGTTTTTTTACGGCTCCAGGTATTCAGCTTTCTCGGCCTCAGTTTTATTTATTATATCTTCCGGCGTTATCTTCAAAGTGAAACAAAACTGGTTTGGTTGCTCCCGATAATTTTTCTGCTTTGGGCAAATCTTCATGGTGGTTTTTTTTTGGGACTACTTTTTTTTCTGAGCCTTTTATTGATTGAGGCGTTAGTCTTTTTATTTAAGGAAGTCGTGCCTTTCAAAGTCTTTGGAAACCTTGGGTCAGCTTTGCCTTTAAAAAAGGGGCTGATGCTGCTGCTGTCATTTCTGGCTTCAATAATTGCTGTTTTATTGAATCCTTACCGGGCGAAAATTTACGAACAAGCGTTCTTAATGGGAACTAATCAATTTGCGACCAAATTCAATCTCGACTGGTCACCTCTTGTTAGAAGCGGCGATTTGTCTTGGCTTTCAGCAATAATACTTTTTGCCTTAATCGTCGGTTTGCTTATATTTAAAAGTAAAGTGGAACTAAGAGAAAAACTTCTGGTTTTGTTATTTTTTTCTTTGGCTTTGAAACTGAATCGATTCTCCTTGGCTTTGTTACCGCCGCTTTTGGTGGCCTCAGTCGTTCTGGGAAATGAATTAGCGCAAAAGTTCAAACCTCCTTGGCAGGAGCTGCGTCTCTTTCTTCAGCTGATGATTTGTATAGTCTTTTTGGTCTATGTTGGTACTGCTTGCGACTTTTTTTTGAGAATGAAAAGAGCCTATGCCGATGAATCGATATTTGCTCAAGAAATTGTACCTCCCTATACTTATCCTTGGAAGGCAGTTGAATACATCAGACAGAATCCGGTACCGGAAAGACTCTTAAATGATTATAATTGGGGTGGTTATTTGATTTGGAAATTGCCGGAGCGAAAATTTTTTATCGATGGCCGAATGGATAATTTTTTCGTTGATGGGGAACCTTTTGCTTCGTATCAACAGGAAATAGTCAGCTTGGGTCCTAAATGGGAAGAATATTTGAATCGGTACCAGATTGAAGCGGTTTTGATTTCTTCTCAGTGGCCGCTTGCCCAGGCGTTACGGTTATTACCGCAATGGAAATTGCTTTATGAAGACGAGACCAGCGTCCTGTTTACAAGAGTCCAAATTTAAATCTTTCTTGACCTTCTGGAATGCCGCATGATAAAATTCTACCGAATTAGTAATAGTTTAAAAAAGCGATGTTTGGCTTGACGAAAAAGACAGAATATGGTTTACAGCTGATGGTTCACTTAGCTAAAAACTTTGGCCATGCACCGATTCCTTTAAAGCAAGTTGCCAAGGAAAAAAAACTTCCCTATCGGTTTTTGTCGCAAGTAGCTTCGACTTTAAAAAAAGCCGGTTTAATAGAGACAAAGGAAGGAATCAAAGGCGGTTGCTTTTTGGCCAAATCCCCGGAAAAGGTTACTGTGGCTGAAATCCTGGAAGTATTAGAGGGGCCACTTGAATTGGTGGAATGTCTTAAGGCAGAAGCCAGTTGTCCTTGGGCGTCTGGCTGTGGACAAAAACAGATGTTTGAAAAAATGAAAGGAAGCCTTAAAAAAATTATTAAAGCCCACACCTTAGAAGACTTAATTAAAAAATGAAAGGAAGAAAGTTGTCCGTAGCGTCAGCCTATCTTGATAACGCGGCCACGACTTCGATTGATTCGGAAGTATTGAGGGCAATGTTGCCTTACTTTAAAGAAAAATTCGGTAACCCTTCCTCGGTTCACTCTTGGGGCCAGGCGGCTCGACAGTCTGTTGATGAGTCACGGCAAACGATAGCCAACTTTCTAGGCGCTGGGGCAAGTGAAATAATATTTACCGGCTGTTCGACCGAATCTATCAGTCTTGCTCATAAAGGACTTGTTGAAGCAGTTAGTAGCCAACAAAATTTTAAAAGCAAGATTCCTCATATAATTACTTGCCGGATTGAACATAAAGCAGTTTTGGAAACTTGTCGACATCTGGAAAAAAGGAATTTGGCAGAAGTCACTTACTTACCGGTTGACAGATTTGGTCTGGTCGCTATTGCTGATCTTGAAAAGGCGGTTAAAGCGAATACTGTTCTTGTTTCCATTATGTATGTCAATAATGAAGTTGGTACCGTTGAGCCAATCGGAGAGATCGGCAAATTAATAAAAAAATTAAACGACTTACGGATGGCACATGACGAACCAAAAATATATTTTCACACTGATGCAACCCAAGCGATTCAGTATTTAGACTGCCGTGTTGATAAGCTTAGAGTTGATTTTCTTTCCCTGACCGGACACAAGATTCATGCGCCGAAAGGAATCGGGGCGCTTTATATCAGAGAAAAAACGCCGCTTGTCTGCCAACAAGACGGCGGTGGTCAGGAGGGCGGTCTAAGAGGCGGTACGGAAAATGTGGCTTTCATCGTTGGATTAGCAAAAGCAATTGATCTAGTTACGAGGAATAAAGATAAGAATATTAAGCGCATAAAGGATTTGCAGCAAAAATTAATTAGAGGAGTTCTCAAAATTCCGGGAGTTAATCTGACTGGACACCCGGAAAAAAGGACTCCTCATATCGCTTCTTTTACTATCAAAGGAGTTGAAGGTGAAGCAGTTCTTTTACTTTTAGACAGCGAGGGAATAGCCGCCTCGTCAGGAAGTGCTTGCACTTCAGGTAGTCTGAAGCCGAGCCATGTTTTACTGGCAATGGGTATTCCTCCGGAAGTCGCCCATGGCTCTTTAAGGCTTTCTTTGTGTAAAGAAACGACAGATAGAGAAGTTAACTATGCTTTATCAATTTTACCTAAAGTTATTGCCCGGCTCCGGAAAATGGCGCCGCGTTTTTGATAATGACCAGTCAATTCAGCCCGCTTTACTCAAAAAAAGTAATTGATTTAATTAAAAATCCCCGGAATATGGGTGAAATAAAAAATCCTGATGGGGTAGCGACAGTGGGGAATCGGGTTTGCGGTGACATCATGCGGCTTTATATCAGAATAAGGAACAAAGGCAGCCGGGAATATATCAAGGATATTAAATTTCAGACTTTGGGTTGTGCGGCGGCAATTGCTTCTTCAAGTATCTTAACCGAAATAGCTAAAGGTAAATCCTTAAAAACTGCCCAGAAAATTACCAATCAAGAAGTGGTGAGGAAATTAGGGGGTTTACCAGAAGCTAAACTTCATTGTTCGGTACTGGCAGTTGAAGCTCTTCAAAAGGCGATTGATTACTATAAGAAAAATGAGAAGAAGTAACTCGGAGTGTTTCATTATCAACTTGACCAGCTAAGAACGCTTAAAACTTTTTCTAAATAATATGATGGTAAACAGACGGGTATTGTCCCAAGAGGGTATCAAATTTTAGTGCCGATTGTCATTTTTTTCAGGTTGTTTTTTGCTCCTTTCATTTTTATTTCCGTACTATGGGCGATAACAATGTCTGTCTTTTTAGATTGGATGGATAGCGAGCTTTTTAAAAGGGCAGGCTATCCTTATAGCCGATACAATTTCTACGACAAACTGCTTGATTATTATTGGTATATTTTTATAATTGCTTATGTTTTATTAAAAGCAGTTCCCTTAAAAGGACTTTTTCTGTACCTGTTTCTTTTGCGGTCTATTGGCCAAGGTCTCTACTTTTTAACCAAAAAACATTTTTTCTTTTTTCTTTTTCCCAATATTTTTGAGCCTCTTTTTTGGATCTATGTCTTAACCTTCCTTTTCCCGTCTCTGGGGTTATTTTTTACTTACCCAAATATTATGTGGCTAATGCTGATTCTTTTATTGATCAAATTATTTAACGAATATATCATCCACATTGCTAGAGTCAGTGTTTATAATCTTGTTTTCTTCAGGAAGCCTACTCTTTGGGTTGAAGAGAAGAATAGCCAGAATAGTGATTAATGAAAAGAGTTATTGCTCCTTATGTTTTAATCTTTTGGGTCGCTATTTTTAGTCTTTGAGCCCAATTGATAACAGTTTCAATCAGCCAAAAACCGACCGGAATCAAGATCAGATTACCGACAAAGTTATTCCGATAAAAGGGGATCCCCATGATATAGCAATTAATCAAACCGGGGAGACTTCGAGTGTACATTCCCCATTCGTCTAAAGCCCAAACTCCGAAGTTGGTAAAGAGATAGAAAAAAACTGAGGTGAAGAGAGCCATTATGGTTTGTTTAAGAACAATCTTGTCCTTGCCTGATTTTTTAATCATTAGCCAATCAACCAGACCAATTATTCCATAAGCCAGCCAGACAAAAATAAAAATGTTGGTTGTCCCGATTGACTTATCAGTCAGAGCCATCGTCGCCAGGGGAACCAGAATCGCCCAGCCGTATCCAAGATAGGTAGCCGCCAAAAAGGTGGCCAGAGTAACCAATTCTACATTGGCAGCAACATGCCAAACCGTACGAAAAGCTGAAGCAATAAAGATTAAGGCAACAGCAATTAAGAATTTTTTCATTATTTAACTCTTAATTAATTTGAGAAACGATGCCGTTATTATATTTTTTTCTTGCTGTCAATTCAACATGGTATTTGTTAGACTAATTTAGCCCTTTTTTTTATGATCTAAATTTCTTAGAATAACTCAGGATGAAAAATAGATTTCATTTTAAAATTGGTGGTTTAGCTGGCGAAGGAATCATGGTGACCGGCGCGATTTTTTCAAAGTTTGCTGTTCGTAGCGGATATAATGTTATGGACTTTGCTGAATATCCTTCTTTGATTCGTGGAGGTCATAATACTTTCTACGGTACAATTTCTAACGAAGAGGTCTTTTCAACTTATCACCAGATAGATTTATTAATTGCTTTAAACCAGGAAACGGTTAAGTTTCATAAGCAGGAGCTTAATTCAGGGGCCGGAATTATCTATGATCCTGATGAATTCAGCCAAGAAGCAATTAGGGGCATAAGGCTTTTCCCAATTCCCTTATTAAGGCTGGCAGAACAGGCAGGCCATAAGCTAATGGCCAATACGGTTGCTTTAGGCGCAATGGTTTATTTAACAGCTGGAAAACTGGAGATTTTAAATTCCGTGTTAAAAGATATTTTTGCTGATAAGAAGGAAGAAGTGATTAAAGGAAATTTTAAGGCGGCAAAATTAGGCTTCGATTTCTCTCAAGATAAGTTTACGCCTTTGGGGCAACTTCTTAAAATGCGACATTCGGGTGTTAAAATGGTAATTGCCGGTAATGAAGCAATTGCGCTTGGGGCAATTGCTGCCGGGCTAAAATTTGCGGCGATTTACCCGATGACGCCTATCAGCAGTATTTTGACTTATCTGGCTGCTCATGAGCGGGAAGCGGGGATTGTTCTTCGTCAGCCGGAAGATGAAATCGCCGGAATTAACATGGCGGTCGGGGCGTCTTTCGCCGGTGTCCGTTCTTTGGTCGCTACTTCCGGAGGGGGTTTTGCCTTAATGAGTGAAACGCTTTCGTTGGCTGGAATCACCGAAACGCCGGTAGTGGTGGTTTTTGGGCAAAGAGCTGGTCCGGCGACCGGAATTCCGACTTGGACGGCCCAAGAAGACCTTTTATATGCTCTGACCGCTGCCCAGGGTGAATATCCACGAATTATTTTAGCTCCCGCTGATGCGGAAGAATGTTTTCATCAAACTGCGGAGGCGTTTAATTTAGCCGAGGTTTACCAGACACCGGTAATTGTTTTGGTTGATAAATTTGTTTGTGAAGCTCATCAAAGCCTTAAGGAGTTTGATTTAGGGAAAGTCAGGATTGACAGAGGGAAAATAGGGAAATCAAGAACTGTCTTTCCCCGGTATCAGTTGGCGATTGATGGAATTTCACCAAGAGCTTTTCCAGCCAAAGGAGTCGTAGTTAAAGCCAATTCTGATGAACACGATGAATACGGTTTATCGGATGAATCGGTCAAAAACCGTAAAGCTCAAGTTGAGAAAAGAATGAAAAAGGTAGCTACTCTGGTAAGGAAAGTACCTGCCCTTAATCTTTATGGTCCGAGAAAAGCAAATTTAACCATTGTTGGTTGTGGCTCGACTAAAGGGCCGATACTTGAAGCAATCTCTGGACTAAGTGTTCAGAATCCGAAGCTGAAAGTCAATTTTCTGCATTTAAATTGGTTGAGACCATTTCCGGCAGATGTTGTTTCAGAAACCTTAAAGCGAGCTGAAAAAATTTTGTTGATTGAAAATAATTATCAAGGGCAACTGGGACAATGGCTTAGAATGCAAACTGGCATTGAAATAAAAGATAGGTTGCTCAAATATGACGGGCGGCAGTTTTATCCGGAGGAAATAACTACTAAGATTAAACAAATAATTTAATTTTAGTGTAATTTTCAATCAAATCTAAATTTTTATATTTTCAAACATTGATTATTGGTTAAAAGATTAAACTGGGAGAATCAGACTATGACGGTCAAAGATTATGAGACTGGAGTAACACCCAACTGGTGTCCCGGCTGCGGAAACTTTGGCCTTTGGCAAGCTTTGAAACAAGCTGTAGCCGAACTTGGGCTCGATCCGGGAGAGATAGTAATAGTGGCTGGAATCGGCTGTCATGGCCACATTAATAATTTTACCCAAGTTTCTTCTTTTGAAGGCCTTCATGGACGACCAATTCCTCTTGCTACGGGGATCAAATCAGCCAATCATGATCTGAAAGTGATTGTATCTACCGGTGACGGTGACTGTCTCGGTGAAGGGGGCAATCATTTTATTCATGCGTCACGCCGGAATCATGATATAACCGTTCTCATCCATAATAATGCTTCTTATTCTCTAACTACCGGCCAGTCGTCGCCGACTTCACCGGCCGGTTATAAGTCGAAATCGACGCCCTACGGTAAGACTGAAGAAGCTTTAAATCCATTGGCTTTAGCCCTTAGTGCCGGGGCGACTTTTGTCTCCCGCGGTTTTGTCGGTGATGTACCCCACTTGACTGACTTAATGAAGGCGGCGATTCAGCACCCTGGCTTTGCGGTGGTCGACATTCTTCAGCCATGCGTGGTTTTTAATAAAGAATTTACTTTTGAATACTACCGCCAGCGGGTTTACAAACTTGAAAGAACTTCAACTGAACGATCATTAGCTTTAAAGGAAGTTTTGGCTCGGAATGATAAAATAGGGTTAGGGATCTTTTATCAGTCCAAAGAACCGTCTTATGAAGAAAAAGTGCAACTGACTAAACAGAAAGCCCTGGTTAATCAGCCCCTTAAAAACTATAATTGGCGAAAGTTATCTAACGAATTTTATTAACCGATAAAATTATTGCCTGCCCTTTGGAGGAGGTGGAAATGAAAAACAAAAATATATTATTCGGGTTGGTACTGGTTTTAATTGGAGTGATTGTTTTTTATTACTATTATATTCGACAATATCGGGAGCAAGCTCCTCAGCCTTTGGCTGAAAATTTGCCTGTAACTCAGGAAGAAGAATCTGTCCTTGAGCGTCAGGTGGGAGTGGAAATTCCTGAGGCTATTGATAAAGTAAAACTTTCGGATGTTCAAGGAGAAGAGTCAACCGGTATCGCAACCCGGAAGTTTGAAGACGGTATTTTTGAACATACAATTATTGCCAGTTTACCGGAACCGAAGCCGGGTGAATTTTATCAAGGCTGGTTAGCTAAGGATCAAGATTTGATTTCTACTGGCAAAATGGAAGAGAAGAAAGGGGGCTGGGTTTTAGATTATACCGGCAACGAAGACCAGAGTGATCATAATCAGGTGATGGTGACCTTGGAATCAAAGGCAGATGATCAGCCCGAGAAAAAGGTATTAGAGGGAAGCTTTTAAAATACGGTCGTAAATGCCAAGTCTCGAACCGGGAAGGGGGTGAGGTAGGTGGGGCTAAAAAAGAAAGATTGGCGACAAATTTCCAGATTTTTGATGATCGGCTCGGCTTGTGGTGTCTTTGCCGCTGCTTGGGGATTTATTTTTTATGATCTATTACTTGCTTCTACGCAGTGGCTTTTAGTAGCGGCTGTTCTGGCAATCTTTGGCCTATATACTCGGTTAGAAGAATAAAACTGTTTATAAACATCAAGCGATGGTTTGGGATTGAAGGTAGCGACGGAAGAAATTTATGATTAGTCTACTATGATTTTTGTTAACTTCAAGACTTATGAAGAGGGCACCGGTGAAGAGGCCCTCTGCTTAGCCAGGATTTGCCAGGAAACTAAAAGCCAAATGGGGGTCGATATCGTGCCCGTGGTTCAGGCGGTTGACATTCTCCGAATTACACAGTCAGTTTCCCTTTCTGTTTGGGTTCAGCATATTGATGATATTAAGTTTGGGCCCAATACCGGCCGAATATTACCGGAGGTGGTTAAGGACGCCGGAGCTTCCGGAACAATTTTAAACCATTCGGAAAATAAAATTACTCCGGCGGCGATTAAGACAACTATTAATCGAGTCCAGAGTTTAGGTATGAAAGTGATGGTTTGCTGTAAGGCGCTTGACGAGGGGGAAATAATCGCTAAATTTAATCCTGATTTTCTTGCTTATGAACCGCCGCAGTTGATTGGCAGTCGGGGAATTACGGTGGCCACCGCTAAACCGAAAGTGATCAGCGATTTTGTTGTCAATTTTCCCCGATTGCCTATTATCGTTGGTGCCGGTATTCATTCTTTTCAGGATGTTGAAATTAGTTTAAAATTAGGAGCTAGAGGAATTTTGGTAGCGACAGATGTGGTTCTGGCTAAAGATCCGAAGAAACAATTGAAAGAATTAGCAAGAGGATTTAAATAATAAAATTTATGGCTTATAAAATCTGTATTTCCGGTGCCGCCGCCGGCCCGTCAGTTAAGACTGGTGCTCCGTTGGCGGCAAAAATCGGTGAAGAGATTGCTAAACGGGGCCATATTTTGGTGACGGGCGCTACTGTTGGTGTTTCTTTTGAAGCAGCCAAAGCTGCCAAGAAAACAGGGGGCGTGGTTGTCGGCTTTTCCCCGGCCAGTTCCGAGGAAGAGCACGTTGGTAAATTCCAGCTTCCGGAAAGTAAGTATTTTGATTACGTAGTTTATACTAAATCAGGCTATACGGGCAGAAATCTTTTAATGGTTCGTAGTTGTGATGCGACCATTATTATTGCCGGCAGGGTCGGAACTCTGAATGAATTCACTTGCGCTTTTGAGGAAAACGAAATTGTCGGTGTCTTGGAAGGTTCGGGTGGAATTGCGGATGAGATCAGGAAGATCATTAAAATTGCCGGTAAAGGGAAGAGAAAAACCTTTTTTGAACGAGATCCGGTTATAATGGTTGATGAAATTTTTAGAAGAATTAAATCGGAAAAAAAGGAAAAGAAAAAGTTCCATTTGGAATATAGATAGTTAATTAATTTACTGTTATTGATAATGATTTATCTTGGAGCCGACCACCAGGGATTTGCTTTAAAAGAAAAAATCAAGAAATGGCTTGATGATTGGGATTTTAAATATCAGGACTTGGGTGCCAGTAAATTTGATCCAAAAGACGATTTTCCCGATTATGGTTTTATGGTTGCTAAAGAGGTGATTAAGAGAAAGGATTCCTGGGGAATTTTAATTTGCGGAAGCGGGGCAGGGATGGATATTGTAGCCAATAAAGTCAAGGGAATTCGCTCACTTCTGGCTATTTCTGCTAAACAAGTTTACCAGGCTAAAAAAGACAATCATACAAACATACTTTGCTTAGCGGCAAATTTTGTTTCATTGAAGGAAACCAAAAAAATTATCCGTTTTTTTCTTGAAACTGAATTTGCCCAGGAAAATAAGTATTTGAGACGGGTGGAGAAAATCAGCCAGGTAGAAAAAATAAATTAAATATGATGCGGTTCTGTGTTTCCAAGCTGAACGTCACCAACAAGAAGGTTATGCTTCGTTGTGATTTCGACGTTCCCCTGATTCAAAAAGGAAACAGAGTCTTAGTTGGTGATGATACCAGGCTTCAATTGTCACTTAAGACTATTCGCTACTTGTTGCGGAAGAAGGCAAAAGTTGTCATTATCGCCCATTTAGGCCGGCCTGAGGGGGAAAAGGTTAAGAATTTAAGCATGCAGCCGGTTTTTGAGGTTTTCTCCAGGGCGATCGGGAATCGGGCTCAGGTAGATTTTTTACCCAATATTCTAGGAAGGAAAGTTGAAAATAAAGTTACTTCTCTTCAATCAGGGGAAATAATAGTCCTTGAGAATCTGCGATTCGATCCCGGAGAGGAAGAAAACAACGTTGGGTTTGCGAAAAAACTGGCTTTACTGGCTGACGTTTTTGTTAATGAAGCCTTCGCCGCCTCCCACCGTAAGCATGCATCAATTGTGGGAATACCGCGTTTTTTGCCTTCGGCCTTCGGCTTTAACTTTATTAAGGAAGTGGAAGTGCTTAAAAAAGTATATCAGCACCCCCGACGGCCGGTAGTCTTAATTTTAGGCGGTAAAAAGCAAAATAAACTTAAATCAGGCCAGGCTCTTTTAAGCTGGGTGGATACTCTTTTGGTTGGTGGAGAATTAGTTGAAACTAATGGGATTACAGAACTGGTCGGGCATCAAAAAGTAAGAGCTGACCTGACCAAAAAAGGGGAAGATATTACTTTGGGCTCCGCCAGAGAATTCGCCATGATTATTAAGAAGGCCGGGACTATAGTTTGGAGTGGCCCGATGGGAGCTTACGAAGACTATCGCTATCTAAAAGGGACTGAAGAAGTAGCCAAAGCAATAATTGCCTCCAAAGCATTTTCGGTAGTAGGCGGAGGAGATACCGAGGCTGCATTAACCAAATTAGGTTTAGTCGGGAAAATTAGTCATATTTGTTCGGGTGGCGGGGCAATGCTTGATTTTCTCGCCCAGCACGGCACTTTACCAGGGATAGCGGCGATAGTTAAAAAGTCGGATGTCCAATAGGATATTCAATTGGTTATTCATCGTTATTAACAGGAAATAATTTTCCCTTTAAATATACGCAGCGGGAATAGACTGCGAATAGATGGTTTACTAAAATGGAGGTTTTATGGTGCGAATTGCAGTTAACGGTTTTGGCCGAATCGGCCGAATTGTTACCCGTGCGGCTCTAATCCATTATCCGGGTGAATTAAAGATAGTAGCAATAAACACATCCGGATCAATGGAAACAGCCGGTTGGGGTCATCTTTTGAAATATGACTCTGTCTACGGCCGGTTTGAGAAGGAAGTTAACTGGGATAAAGATGATTTGATCATTGAAGAGGAGCGTTATCCGGTTTTAGCGGAGCGGGATCCAGCCAAAATCCCTTGGGGCCGTTTTGGCGTTGATGTCGTTATCGAATCAACCGGAGTTTTCCGTGACTTGGAAAGCGCCGGCAAGCATTTAGATTCAGGAGCTAAGAGAGTGATTATTTCTGCTCCTCCCAAGGATGGTAAAATTCCGATTTTCATTAAAGGCGTTAATCTGAATAAATATCAGGAAGAGAAAGTTATTAGTTGTGGTTCGTGTACAACCAACTGTGTGGCGCCGATCTGTAAAGTAGTGCTTAAAAATTTTGAGATTGAAGACGGACGGATGACGACTATTCATGCGGTGACTGCTGATCAGCAGTTAGTCGATGGTTCTCACAAGGATTTGCGTCGGGCACGAGCAGCGATGGTTAATATTATTCCGACAACTAGCGGTGCCGCCGAGGCGGTAGTTGAAGTCCTGCCAAAACTTCGCCAGAAATTTACGGCGACCGCTATCCGCGTTCCGGTTATTTGCGGCTCTTACTCAGACTTGACTTTTAAGTTAAAAAAAAGGACAACCGCCAAGGAAATTAACAAGGTTCTGAAGAAAGCGTCCGAAAAAGAGATGTCGGGGATTATCTCCTTCAGCCAAGAGCCTTTGGTTTCCTCCGATGTCTTAAAAGATACCCATTCTGCTATAGTCGATGGAGCTATGACTCAGGTTGTCAGCCAGGATTTAGTTCAAATTGGTGCTTGGTACGATAATGAGTGGGCTTATTCTTGCCGGCTAATTGAAGAAGCTATTTATATCGGTCGTCATGCTGCCTGAGATTATACCCACTATTCTGACTAAATCAGTTGAGGAGACGAAAAGCAGATTAGATGCGGTTATAGGAACCGTAAGTCGGGTACAAATAGATGTCGTGGATGGAATATTTGCACCCAATAAAACTGTTTCCTTAGAGGCAATTTCTCAGATTGAGACAAGTTTAGATTATGATGTCCATCTGATGGTAGAGAATCCGCTTAATTGGATAGACAAAAGTTTGCTGTTAACGGCCAGTCGTCTTAGTGCTCAAATTGAAGCGATGCCAAGTCAGGAAGATTTTGTCGTTCACGTTATTGAATCAGGGATGAAAGTCGGTTTAGCCTTAAATTTAAAAACGGGGATAGAAAGTTTAGATTTTCAAATTCTTTCGGCATTGGATTCTATATTACTTCTAGCGGTGGAAGCCGGCTTCAGTGGGCAGCCTTTTAACGATCAGGTGTTAGGCAAGATTAAAAAGCTTAAGGAGATCAGAGAAAAGGGTAATTTTAGCTTTAAAATCGGTGTTGATGGCGGATTGGACAAAACGAATATCGTAAGTGTAGTCGAGGCAGGGACTGACGAATTGGCAATCGGAAGTGCTATTTATAACCAGAAGAACCCGGCTGAAGCGATCGAAGATCTGAAAAAACTTATAAAAAATAGTAAATAATGATGCCTAAAAACTCGATTTTTTATCTTAAAGAGAAAGCTTCTCAAATAAGAACTGATATTATTAATATGACAGCAGCGGTGGGGAAATGCCATTTGGCAGGACCATTATCTTCGGTCGATCTTATTACGGCTTTGTATTTTAGTAAGATTCTGAAATATGATGCTAAAAATCCTCTATGGGATAAGCGGGACCGCTTTATCCTTTCTTGCGGTCATTATGCGCCTGTTTGGTATTCGGTTTTGGCGCGGGTCGGTTATTTTAACCCGAAAGAGCTCATAAATTTGCGCCAGATTGAATCTTTTTTACAGGGTCATCCTTCTTGCCTACATAGTAATTTTGTCGAAGTTTCAACCGGGTCTCTTGGCCAAGGGTTATCGGTCGGAGTTGGTATGGCGCTTGGGTTGAAACTTAGAAACACTTCGGCTGGTGTCAAACTGGATCTGCCAGCTGACAGTGAAAGCCATGATTCCTCCGAAGTAAATAGGAATAATATCTGGGTTTTGACTTCGGACGCGGAATATCAGGAAGGTCAGACCTGGGAGGCGATAATGAGCGGATCCAAATTTAGATTAGGAAATTTGAAAGTAATTGTTGATACCAATGGGATTCAGATTGACGGTCTGATAAAAGACTTAATGCCGCTTGGTAACTTAGTGACTAAGCTTGAAAACTTCGGTTGGACAGTGTTCTCAATTGACGGTCACGATATGAGCCAGATTATAGGAAGTTACCAAACAGCGCTTGAAATAAGGAATAAACCAGTAGCGATTGTAGCCAAAACCATAGCCGGAAAAGGAGTATCTTTTATAGAAGGCAAGTGGCAGTGGCACGATGGAGAGCTAACCAAAGAACAGCTCAAAACGGCAATAAGAGAGTTGGGTGAGATTGATAGCGAGAACTTTCATGATTAGTAAAACTAAAAAAGCAAAATTCAAAACACAGGCTCTTAACCTAAAATCTAAGATAGATAAAAAAGAATCAAATCGTGAAGGATTTAAACGGGGATTATTGAAAGCAGCCGAGATTGATCATCGTATTGTGGCGCTTTCGGCTGGCTTAAAAAGCTCGTTGCGACTTTCGGAATTTGAAAAAAAATATCCTGATCGTTTTTTTGAACTTGGAGTCGCCGAGCAAAATATGATCGGTATCGCCGCCGGTTTGGCTTTAACTGGTCTGGTTCCTTTTGCCTGTTCTTTTGCCTGTTTTTCGCCGACGCTTACCTTCGGTCAGATCAGGCAATCGGTTTGTGAATCGGCAGCTAATGTTAAAATTGTTGGCTCGCATGGTGGGGTTATGACCGGTGCCGATGGAATTTCTCATCAGGCACTTGAGGACATTGCGCTGATGCGGACTTTGCCGGAAATGACGGTAATTGTTCCGGCTGATTCGCTTGAAGCAGAAGCAGCGACTCTGGCGGCTGCTAAAATTAATAGTCCGGTTTATCTCCGTTTGACGCGTCCGGAAACGCCGATTTTGACTCAAGGTCAGTTTGAAATCGGCAAAGCGCAGATTTTACGGCAAGGAACTGATTTAACTATTATCGGTTGCGGCCCGATTTTATTTGAGGCTTTAAAGGCCGCCGAAATTTTAGGGAAAAAAGGTATTAGTGTCGAAGTGATTAATTGTTCGACGATTAAGCCAATTGATCAGGCAACGGTAATTACCTCGGCACGAAAAACCGGTCGGGTTTTGACAATTGAAGACCATAGCATTTTTGGCGGTTTAGGTTCAGCGGTCGCCGAAGTATTAGGCCAAAATCAGCCAACTAAAATGAAAATCATGGGGATGGAGAGCTTTGCGCAGTCTGCTAGGAATTTTAACCAGCTAATTGAAAAATATAGGCTGGATAGTTATAATATCTTAAAAGAATGTTTAATTTTTTTTAGGAAAAATTAAGAAGGAGGTGAAAATTATGGATGAAGATTTTAGAACAGGAGATATAAAAGAAATAGCTAAGGAAAGAACAATAAATGATGCTGTTCTTCTTAGGCGAGGTGCTAGTTATGTGCTTGACGAGCAGACTGGGAAGTTAAGACTTAGGCCGACTCGAGGGCAAGTCGAAGATGCCCGGTTTGAAATGGAAGATTATATGGAAAAACGCGCTCGTATTGATGAAGATGCAAAAAGTGCCGCCGAAATGTTTGGTGATAAACCAATTGATTATGTATTTGACGAAAAGCAACAAGTTCGGTTCCAAAAAGTCTTAGCTCAACATCTTAATCTTGGAGAAGTTAAATTAGAGGGAGCTTCTAGGATAGTGATGCGATACGAAGAGGATGAGCAAAAAAATGTGCGAGAATTAGCCGGGATCGAAGTAAAATATATTTTACCGAATCAAGGAGAGGCTACAGTCATGATTGAAGGTTTTACTCATCAAGAATTAGCTTCTGTTCTTATAGGAAAAGAGAAACCAACAGCGGAGGAGATTGTGTCTTGGAAAGAGCAGAGTGATGAAAGATCTCAAACAGAATGTTTCGATCTAGGATGGGATGACTTTCCGCTTGGCCCTAACTGGAGAGAGATTTATCATCCTATGCTAAAAGGAATGAAAATCGGTCGTGATCATGAGGCGGCAGTTCAGTTGGAGCATCATCTTATAAGAGGGTTTGGCTATGAGGCCGAATTTGAAGAATTAGTTGGCATTAAGTTAGAACCAATAAAAAAATAGAGCGACCTTTAGATTCTTATAAATGAATGGCGGGTCAAATTATTTTTGCTAAGTTCAAAATAAGAAGGAGGTGAAAATTGTTATGGATGAACAAGTAGGTGTTCTTGAAGGCGTTGTCAACACGGGGCAGAAAGATCTTAAACATTATCGAGAAACTATTACCCAAGGAGAAATTGAAGAAGCAAAACAATTAGTTGAGGATGTGGTTTTTTTAGCAAGTTGGGATGGAGCGGCAGCCGATGGGACAATTTGGCATTGGTATCCTAAAGAAGGTGGAGATTCTCTTCCTGTTGCTCGTGTAAATTCAGCTTATGAAGGTCGGGGTTTTGAAGGACTCAAAGGAGCCCAGATGTTTCTGGAGGACCATGGAAAACATACTTATTCTGAGGAAGATGAAAAAAGAATGACACCCGATCTAAAGGCGGTAGACTACATAAGAGGAAAGCAACAACTGTGGCAAGCAAAGGGTAAAGAAGCGCCGCGGTTTCGAGTAAAGGTATAAATCCCAAAAAAAGATTTTTTTGTGACTTTTTATCTTACCTGTTATAAATTGTAAAGTACAAAATACAGGTGAGAAGTTTTCTTGTGCCAAAAAATTTAATTGAACACTGTTTAAAATTGTCGCTGTTTCGATTCGATGGGAATGAAAGGTTTCGCGCAGTCTGCTAGAGATTATCAGGAGTTGCTTGCAAAGTACGGTTTGATGAGCGACAATATTGTCAGAGAAGGATTAAATCTTTTAAAAGAATGAACACAGAAAATTTTATCTACCTTTTGTTAATATTTATACTTTGGGGTACTTGGGGTTTCTTCAGTAAAATTGCCACCAATAGATTGGGCGGTTTCCAGACAATGTTCTGGGATTCTCTTGGTTTCATTTTGGCTTTTATTTTTTTTCTCCTTCTAAGCTTAAAGAAATTGCTGCCCTTAAAAACAAATCTTCCGGAAATTTTCCTGGCTGCTTTAGGAGGGGTATTCGGGATGTTAGGTTACATTTTTTTCTATTTGCTTTTATCAAAAAATGAAGCAAGTATTGTTGTTCCATTGACTGCTTTATATCCAGCTTTAACTATTTTTTTGGCAGTTTTATTTTTAAAAGAAGCGTTGAGTATTACTCACCTTGCTGGTATTATTCTAGCTCTTTTATCGATCTTTTTGTTAACGAAATGATTTTTTAAATGGATCAATCTTTAAAGAACTGGTTAATTAGAGCCAGACAGGAAAAATTTGCTATTGGTGCTTTTAACGCCGCCAACTTAGAAGTTGTTAAGGCAATCGTCGCGGCAGCCGAAGAGACTCAAAGTCCGGTGATTATTGAGGCTTCTCAGGGAGAGATTGGCTATTTTGGTTTTGAGAACTTAATGGCGATAGTGTCCAATTTTCGGGAAAGTACCGAGCTACCGGTTTTTACTAATCTTGATCACGGAAGTGAGATTGAGATGATTGAAAAAGCGATCGCAGTTGGTTTTGACATGGTTCATTTCGACGGTTCCGACTTGGAATTCGATGAAAATTTAAAGACCTCAGCTCAATTAACCGCCTTGGCGCATGAGAAAGGAATTTTAGTTGAAATCGAGTTTGAAAAGATTCAGGGTTCTTCACAGGCATATCTTGATAAAACCGCCGAGGAGGTTCAGCTTCAGGGGGAGTATACCGATCCTGACAAAGCAGCTCAGATAATTAGCAAGACCGGTGCGGATATCTTAGCGGTCTCCATCGGCAATCTGCATGGTGTTTATCAAACTCCGGAAACTATCGATCTATCCCAGCTTGAAAAAATAAGCAACCTTGTACCTTGTTTCCTTTCTTTGCATGGTGGATCTGGAATAGAAGAAAGGCAGTTGCAAGAAGCAATTAAATTAGGGATTGGTAAGGTAAATGTTAATACTGATTTACGTTTGGCTTACCGGCAAACTTTAGAAAATGTTTTAAGGGGGTCGGATGAGATCAAGATTTATAAATTCATGCCACCGGTAATCGGAGCAGTGCAGAAAGTGGTTGAAGAAAAAATACATATTTTTGGCAGCGAGGGAAAAGCATGAACTATGATGTAATTTCTTTCGGGTCAGCAACCCTGGATGTTTTCATCAAATCCAAAGATTTTCAGGTTCTGGGCACAAATAAAGTTTTTACCGGTCAGGCACTTATTGTGCCTTATGGAGCTAAATGCGAAGTTGACCAATTGATGGTCCAATCTGGTGGAGGAGGGACTAATACCGCTGTCGGTTTTTCCCGGTTGGGACTTAAGGCGGCAATAGTCGCTCGTTGTGGCTGGGATTTTGCCGGAAAGATTATCAGGAAAGAATTGATTAAAGAAAGAGTCGATGATTCATTACTGGTTAAAGTTAATAAGGAAGAGGCTACCGATTATTCAACGATCCTGATCGGACCGGATGGCGACCGGACAATTTTGGTTTATCGGGGTAAAACCCGATTGGAATGGAAGATAATTGATTTTAGGAGACTCGAAAGCCGCTGGTTTTACATCTCGTCGCTTGAAGGCAATCTATCTCTATTGAAGGAGTTACTGAATTTTGCCCATCGTCATAAGATAAAGGTAGCTGTTAATCCAGGTAGAAAGGAATTAAATCAAAAGGAATTGCTTTTACCATTATTCAGTGAGATAGATGTGGTTATTCTGAATCGTGAGGAAGCAGCTCTTTTGACCGGATTAACAATAGACGATAAAAAAACTTTTCCGGCAATAGCTGCTTCGGTGAAGGAGTTGGCAGTTATTACTGATAGCTCAAGAGGACTAAGTCTTTATACCGGTAAGAAGAGACAGTTAACCAGTGACAGTTTTAAGGTTGATATGGTTGAGTCTACCGGTCCTGGTGATGCCTTCGGTTGCGGTTTTGTTGCTGGTTTGGCGATGGACTGGAAACTTGAAGACTGTCTAAAACTTGGTAGTGCTAACGGAGCGTCGGTAGTAAGCCATATTGGCGCCAAAACCGGTTTACTCAGTAGAAATGAAGCGGCTAAATGGATGAATAAACCGTTAACAATAAAATGGACCGGTTAGTAGTAGAATTGGGAAAATAGTGAAATATAAATATTTTCTAGTTCGCTTTTAAATATTGATTATTGGATAAGTTTTTTTCTCATTAGTCTTCTTAGGAAAATAAAACGAAGAAAAGGCGAAACTTTTAGTCTATAAGGCTTGACTTTTAAAGCATTACCGAATATCACTTTTATGACCGGAGAATTAAACCGAATCAGACAGTTTGAGGTGCTTAAGCCGCCCCTTAAAAGGGAAGGGAACCAGCTTAAAAAAAAAGTCAAATTTCACTTTGACGGGCGGTGGTTGATTGCCATTCTTTTTTTGTTCACTGTTATCGCCAGTCTTTATTTTTACTTGAAAACCGAGTTGCCTCGTTGGTGGGAAGAATTTTTTTCTCCGTCGGTAGTGATTTACCAGTCGCCCAAGTAGATATTAGGAATTTTTTATCTGCTGATGATTTCCCAAACTACTTCGCCCTCTTTAGGGGGTTGATAATCAACGATAGCTGGTTGGGGAAAGATGATCTTTTCATCTTCAGTGCCTAAAATCTTTTCCCGTTCTGTTTTTTCTTCGTCCTCAGTCGGCTTTAAAAAACAGTGATTTTTTGGCTCGGTGCCGGCAGTAAAAATTTCGGTTTTAACCGGACAACCCAGGCAGGGGAGGGTACCGGTTAACGGACAGATCTTTGTTTCGATAATTCCTTCAGGACGAGAAAAAGGGGTGTCCTCTTTATCGGCAATTAAAGTAGTCATGATTTTGTTCCAAATGGATGAAGCACCGGTAAGACCGGAGGCAATGTAGCTCATGGGCGAATTGTCATTATTGCCAACCCAGGCAGCCACCAAAATATCAGGTGTATAACCGATGGTCCAGTTGTCTCGAAGACTGTTAGTTGTTCCGGTTTTAACAGCTATAGTTTTGTCGGGAATAACAAGGAGTGAATGGCTGCCAAAAGCAGGGGTTCGTGCCTGGTTGTCAGTTAGGATATCATTGATCAAATAAGTAGTTTGAGGATTTAGGACTTGTTTAGGCTGGCAGATTTTTTCTTTAACTGCTTCAGCGGCCGGGGCGTCTGGCGAATCGCTGCTTTCTTGAGCGCATTCATTACCGGAATAAAGTTTTCCCCGATAATCGCTGACCTGTAAAATTGGATTAAGGTTAATTTGTTGACCTGAATTTGCCAACGTTCCATAAACTACGGCTAAATCGATCATTTTAACCTCTCCGCCACCAAGGGTTAAAGAAAGACCAAAACGGTCTTCGTTGTTCCAGGTAGTGATACCTAATTTTTTCCCCATCTCGATCATTTTATTAACGCCGTAGGAGGAAAGAATTTTCACTGCCGGTACATTATAGGAGGAAGCGAGGGCGGTTCGGAGAGAAATATTTCCGTGGAATCGGTTATCGTAGTTGCGTGGAGAATAGGGCGGCTGTCCCGGGATTTTGTAAGTAATCGGTGTATCGGAAAGAATTGTTGCGGGGGTATAACCCAGTCCTAAAGCGACGGCGTAGTTGACTGGTTTAATCGCCGATCCCGGTTGACGGGGGCGGAGCGTTACATTAACGTTGCCATCATGCTCGGTATCAAAGAAGTTTTTCGAACCGACCATCGCCAGAATTTCTCCGGTCTTAGGGTTGGTAATTAAAACGGCGCCGTTGGTTACCGATAATTTTTTTAAGTTTTCAAGCTCTTCGCTGACAACTTTTTGGGCAAAATTCTGAATTTCCAGATCGAGACTGGTAATTACCTCCAGGCCACCTTCTTCAACTAACTGTTCGCCGAATCGTCGGACTAACAAATCTTTGACGTACATCGTAAAATGAGGCGCATAGATATTAGTCTCTTGAGGAGCAAATTGGAGTTCAGTAGCTTTGGCGACTTCTGCTTCTTCGGGGGTAATGAAGTTTTCTGCTATCATTCTCTGTAGCACTTGAATTTGGCGTTTTTTAGCCATCTCGGGATGGGCCCCAAAAGGAGAATAAAGGGTAGGTGAAGCCGGTAAACCAGCCAGAAGAGCAGACTCGGCTAAATTAAGATCGCGGACTGATTTGCCAAAATATTTCCAAGCAGCTTCCTCGGCGCCGTAAGCTGCACCACCATAGCCGACCTCGTTTAGATACATCTGAAGAATTTCCTCCTTATTAAATCGCATCTCTGTTTGGATGGAAAGAACTAGCTCTTTAATCTTGCGAATCAGCGTTCGCTCGGAAGAAAGTAAGGCATTTTTCACTAATTGCTGGGTAATAGTTGAGCCACCCTGAAGCTTGCCTTCGGCCAAATTTTTAGCCAGTGAACGCAAAATACCTCTTGGAGAAAAACCGTAGTGTTGGTAAAATTCCGCATCTTCGATAGCCACCGTTGTCTGGATCAGGTAAGGGGGAATATCTTCGATTTTCACCAAACTTCGATTTTGGTTCCGATAGATTTTATAAAGTAAGCGACCCGTGCGGTCAAAAATCTTGGTGGAAACGACTTGACTTCGAGTAACCAGGCGATCAGGTTGGGGGAGGTCTTTTAAAATGATGGTGTAGCCCCAATAACCGCTACCGGCCAAAACGGTGAGAATTAAAAGAAAGAGAAAGAACTTCCATCCGAGTTTGGTTAATCTTAATTTAAGAGAAAGATGCTGCTTCGGTTTAATCTCAGGTTGGACAGAACAGGGTCTTGCTTTCGGATTTAAAGACAAGATTATTTTCCCTAAACCGGAAAAAAGAGAGGTGACCAGATCTAAAGCAAAGAGGAACAATTGGATGATTAGGTCAAAGACTAATTGGATAAGACCGGTAATGGTTTTGAAGACGAATAGGCACGAAACCTTTAGCATCAGGAGGAATCGAATAAGCAGAAGCCATAATTCAAAAAGCAGCCAAAGAACCGGCCGACCGATAATTTCAAGGATAAATCCGGCAAGATTAAAAAAAATTTTAACAAGTTTGGCGATCCCGCCGTTGGCAGGACCTGTCCTTTTCATCGCCATAACCCGTATTTTAGTCTAGATTAAGGGAAAAATGAAGAGATAATTTGGAAATAGGAATTAGTCGTTAGGGAGTCGGAACGGGTAGGCTTTGAACCAGAGAGGTAGTATTTAAAACAGTTGCTCCGTTTGGGAAAGGACAATCAAGGCAATAGGGAGTGCCTAACTTATCCCAGATAACCTGATGCTCTTGGATCTCAACATTTTCCGGTAGAGTTTTTCTATCAGCCAGTTGGCCCGTGGTTTTGTCAGTAGCAATTCCTCGTTTTAGATTCTCACTTTCGGTGGGAACGGTGCCGTCAATGAAGTATTCAAAACGGATTTGGCAAGGATTGTCTGGTGCTGGTCTAAGGCCGGAAGTATTACAAATATTGGCACCAACGATTCCTTCCGGTTTAAAGGGCCAACGTTGTTTTTGCTCTTCAAGCACTTGACTCATGATCTTATTCCAAATTGGCGAGGCACCGGTGATGCCCGAAGCGACGGCACTCATCGGCGAATTATCATTATTGCCTACCCAGACAGCCACTAAAAAATCAGGAGTGTAGCCAATTGTCCAATTGTCCCGTTTGTCATTAGTGGTTCCGGTCTTGACGGAAACTTCCGGGTGGTCTTTGATGACTAACTGAGAGCGGCTACCGAAGGCAGTCGAGCGGGCGTAATTATCAAGAAGGATGTGAGAGATTAGATAGGCAGTTTCCATGGAAATTACTCTTTCTCCGAGATTTTCCTGGTATTGATAAAGGGTTTTTCCCTGCCAGTCTTCGACTTTGTCAATGGCGTAGAGTTTCTGTTTAATACCATTATTGGCAAAAGCGGAAAAAGCAATTGCCATATCATACATCGTCACCTCGCCACCGCCCAGAGTTAAAGAAAGCCCGTAATTAACCGGATCAGAGAAGGTTGAAATGCCCATCTTTCTGGCAAAGTTGATAAGCTGGCTGACGCCGTTAATTGCTAGCGTTTTGACTGCCGGGATATTGTAAGAATTACCGAGGGCAAATCTGACTTGAGTCGGACCGTGAAAGCGGCCGTCGTAGTTAACCGGACAATAGAAGGGGCCGCTACCCGTGAAACAGGTAGGAACATCGTTTAAAACAGAAGCCGGTGTCAGTGTTTTATTTTCAAAGGCAAGCGCATAGTTAATAGGTTTAATAGAAGAACCCGGTTGCCGAGGCCGGAGAACGACATTGACATTACCATCATGCTCGAGGTCAAAATAATCATGAGAGCCGATCAAGGCTAAAATTTCTCCGCTTCCCGGTTTAGTAATTAAGGCGGCGCCATTAGTGACGTCAAGCTTTTCCAGTTTATTGATTTCATCAGCAATTGTCTGCTGGGTAAATTGCTGTAAAGTGAGATTGAGAGTGGTAGTGACACGCAGTCCTCCTTGTTCAACCAGATGTTCGCCAAATTTTTCTACTAATTGGTCTTTAATCCACAAGGCAAAGTGAGGCGCTTCAATTCCCAAAGTTACCGGGGCAAAATTAAGCTCTTCCTTTTTAGCATTTTCTTTTTCCTCCTGGCTAATATAGCCGTCTTCAAGCATTCTTTGCAAAACTCGTTCTTGTCGACTTTTGGCCAGTTCCGGATGAGCGCCAAATGGAGAAAAGCGTGTTGGAGAGGCAGGTAGGCCAGCTAAAAGAGCGGACTCGGCAAGATTTAAATCTGAGGCAGGCTTGTTGAAATATGTCTGAGCGGCTGCTTCGATTCCCCAAGCCGCGCCTCCGTAGGGCACTTGGTTTAAATACATTTCCAAGATTTTATCTTTAGAATAGATCATTTCGGTGGTCCAGGCAAGAATTGCTTCTCTAATTTTGCGTCTCAGGGTTCTTTCAGGTGTCAGGAGGGCATTTTTAACCAGTTGCTGGGTAATAGTTGAGCCGCCTTGTAAAGTCTGGCGGAAAACAATATTGTAAAAGGCCCTCAAAATACTATGAGGAGCAAAACCATGATGGCGGTAAAAATCTTTATCTTCGGAAGCAATTGTTGCCCAGCGGAGATGGTCGGGTAAATTCTCCAGATTAACCGGGGTTCGTTTTTTCTCAGCGTAAATTTCATACAGTAGATTTCCCTGCCGGTCAAAAATTTTGGTGGACACGGGAAAAGGAGTCGTAGTTAAACTGGTAGGCGAAGGTAAATCCTTGAGAATTAATAAATAAAAAATTAAAAGTAGAGATGACAGAATAAGTATTAAAGGGTAGTTCCTTTTCCAGAATCGAACAAATTTAGAGAGCGGTTTTTTTTGTTTTTGAATTGTCCCCATCTTCGACTCAGTTCTCTTTGCGAACATAAATCGAGGTTTTTTCTTTAATTTATTTCGGATTTTTTTCATCAATAGTATTATAACAAAGCTTTATCTAAATTATTGGCGAAAAACAATTGCTTATTTTCTTAGTTTTGGTAATTTGGTATTATTCATTTAACGATTCAGCAGACTCTTAAAAAAACAGACACAAGTTGAAAAGATTATCTTTGACCAAGTTTTTTGCCAAATTCCGCTTTCAGCTGAAAGATTTCGGACAAGGGCTGGAACTGGTTAACCTAAGGGAAATCCAGAATTTAAGAAAAGTTTTTGGCTACTTTTCTTTTCTTCTTCTTGTTTGGGGTCTTTACCGGTATCTTGTCAAACTCCCGGAAAATGTCGAAGAATTAATTTTAAAGCCCGTAATTTGGCTTGGCTCTTTAGTTTGGATGGTAAAAAGAGTAGAAAAAAAACCGTTTTCCTCTTTAGGCCTAACGTTTAAGAATTGGTCAAAGGGTCTAATCTGGGGCATGGGCCTGGGGTTATTATTTTCCCTTGAAGGCTTTTTACTCGTATTTCTTAAAAATAACCTAATCTCTTTATCCTCATCTTGCTTTTTCTGCTCTCAATTCCATCAGATTCTTTTAGCGGCGCTGATAACCGGTTTCACGGAAGAGTTAGTATTCAGGGGTTTTTTCTTTGACCGTCTACAGAATATTTATAAAAAAGAATGGCAGGCTAATTTAACCGCTTCGATTCTTTTTGCCTTGATCCATCTGCCGATCACTATCTTTGTCCTCAAATATAATTTTCCCCAACTATTAGCTTATGGATTTATTGTTTTTACCTACAGCTTAGGAGCCGGCTTTGCTTTTGCTCGTAGTAAGACTATTCTTGCTCCAGTAATTCTTCATTTTCTGTGGAGGTGGCCGGTACTGTTTTTCGGATAAGGTGTTAACTTTGCTTTCTTTGGTATAATTAGAGCAAATAGAGAGAAGAAAACTTGGCGTTGAAGGCGGCAAAAAGTCTATTTAAGGATTGGAGAGTATAATCAGATTTATGATTAAGAGGGCAGTCTCAATTGCAGTAGTTCTTTTTCTGGCTTTCTCAATTTTAGGCGTTTCTATTCTTAAAACTTCGGCCCAGACGGGCGGTTCTTGGTTAGATTCGTCACTTATCGCCTCACCATCCGGTCAGTTGTTGGTCGAGGAAGAGAGTCAAGCTACAGGGACGACAGAAATAAAAGCAGTAGGACTCAAAGACGAAATTGACTATTCCCTTCCATATCCGGGAATTCTTCCCGGTCAGCCTCTTTATTTCTTAAAAATGATTCGGGATCAAATTGAGTTGTTTTTGACAACAGAACCTTTAAAGAAAGCGGAAAAACTGTTATTGTTTGCTGATAAAAGAATTAGTGCTGCCAGAGTATTGGTAGAAGCCGGTAAAGCGGATTTAGCCTTGTCAACCGCCACTAAGGCAGAAAAATATTTAGAAAGAACAGTTAATCAGGCAGCAAAGGCAAGACAGGAGGGTTTCAATATTTATTTGTTTCTGGAAAGGTTGACAAAAGCCACGGCTAAACATGAGGAAGTTTTATTGGGAATGAAGGAAAGAATCGGGGATAAAGAGGAAATCTTTAATCAACTCCTTAATTATTCAAAGCAAGGATCAGACCAGATTAAGCAGTTATTGGAAGATTGACTAATAATAGCTTAACAAAGTGTCACTTCTCTTTGAATGTTTTTTGAGAGCTGGATTTTTTCTGCTGATCTATTATGAGTTGTTTATATCGCCTTGACATGTTTTCTAAGCAGTCTGTTATGATAGCACTACTTTCTTAACTTTCAAAAAAGGGCAGACAGAACTGTAAGTTAAGGATCCTTTAACGGTCAATATTTATCTGTTTCTTTTAGAGGTATTTTGTGGCGTCAATAAAAACCAAGATTGATCCAACTGATTTTGCCAGAATCGGCAGTATTAACGGTACTGGGGAAAATACGATCATTAGCTTAGATGAGATTGGTGATATCATTACTTCTGAAGGCAGTAAAGATGATGCTAACAAGATTAATACGCCTGAAGGAACTTCTTTTACTCTCTCCGAGTTCTTGAAAAAGGAATACGCCTTAAGAAAAGTATTTTCAAAACCAGTTGCCGAAGCTCATCGCAAGGGTGACATTATGTTGCATAAGCTCGGTTTTATCGATCGGCCTTATTGTTCGGGTCAGAGCCTTGAGTATGTGAAGAAATTTGGTCTTACTCACTATGCTTCTTTTGCAGCAGTGAAACCGGCCGGTCGTATTGAAGCACTGATTGACCATATGATGAGAATGACAATGGCACTTCGGGCTCATTTTGGTGGGGCGATTGGTTGGGACGCTTTAAATATGTATATGGCTCCTTATTTGGGAGGAATAGGAGATCGGGATATCCGGCAGATTGCTCAAACAATCATTTATGGGTTTAATCAAACAGTTGGGCCTCATGGAGGCCAACCCGTCTTTTCCGATATTAACCTCTATTGGGAGATCCCTGATCATTTTGCTAATGTGCCGGCGATTGGTCCCCGAGGGGAATATACTGGTCGGACGTACAAAGATTATATCAAAGAGTCACAAGCTCTAGTTTGGCAGCTTTTAAACATTTATAAAAAAGGCGATGCTAAAGGTAAGCCTTTTTTCTGGCCTAAACCTAATATCCATATTACTAAAAAATTCTGGCAAACACCCGGTCACGAGCAATTTTTAGAGCATGTTTGTGACGTGGCTTCTAAAATGGGGAACCCTTATTTTATTTTTGATCGCGGATCAACGGCCAAGATTTCTGAATGTTGTCGTCTACAATTCGAGCTCTCTAAAGAAGATCTAAAAGATGCGCGCAAACCGTGGCGGATGCGTTATGCCGCCTGCCCTTATTTGGGGGTTAATCTGCCAAGAATTGCCTATGAAGCCGGTCATGACGATCAGAAGTTTTTTGAGATTCTGGGAAGGAGACTGGAACTACTGACCCAAGCCCATCTTCAAAAATACCGTTTCTTGAAGAAGCTATTTATGATGGGTTCAGCAGGTCCTTTGGGGATGTTGACGCTTCGGGCTAAGGGGGATTCAGAAACGTATCTACGGATAGAAAAGTTGAGTTTCATGAATGCAGTCGGTGGTCTTTCTGATGCCTGTAAGTATCATTTAGGAAAGGCAATTCACGAGTCTGGTCAAGCATTCAAATTTGGTTTGAAGGTGGTCGCTTTTATGAAAAAGAAATGTGATGAAGAAAGTAATAAAGCTGGAATTAAGATTCTTTTGGATCAGGAACCGGCTGAGTCGGCAATGTACCGTTTCGCCAAGCTGGATCTTTTATATTTCCCCGAGCAAGCAAAAAAAATTGTTCATGGTGATCTAAAAAAAGGCGAAATTTATTATACCAATTCAAGCCAGTTAGATGTCGATGCCGATGTTGATATTTTTGAAAGAATTGAAACCGAAGGAAAGTTTCATTCAATGTTGCAAGGAGGAGCGTTGACTCATATTTGGTTAGGAGAATCGCGGCCGTCGCCTCGATCCATGGCCCGGTTGGTAAAAAAGGTTTTCGACGAGACTCAGAACGTCCAAGTGGCTTTTAGTCCCGAGTTTACTATCTGTAATGATTGCGGATGGACAACTCGGGGAATAAAGAAACGATGTCATTTTTGCCAAAGCAGGCAAGTCGATTGGATTACCCGCATCACTGGTTATTATTCCTTTGTTAAGCTCTGGAACCGAGGCAAGAGGGGAGAGTTGAGGGATCGGAGAAGAGAAAAAAATTACCGTTTCAAAAAATGAATAGAAAAGTTCTAAAAACATATAGAGAAAAACGCGACGAAGTCTTGGACCGGGTGATGAATGTTCGAACGAGTGAGGATGAGTTGCGCAAATGGGATCACCAGGCGATCATTCGGTCTTTAAAAACTGAGCTTGGTCCGGTTGATGGGCTTTGGGAGGAGATCGCTAAAAAAATTGAGCTTGATTTGAATAGAATGGGAGTCGAAACGATTACCGCGCCGCTGATTCGTGAATTAGTTTGTGTTGAGCTGCTTCGTCGGGGAATGGAAAAAGAGTATAAAAAGTACCAGCGCCTTGGCGTACCCATTTATGATGTCGACAATATTATTTTTACTCACAATACCGCCCGTTCTTCTAATAATCCTCATACACCGGAGACTACTAATCTGACCTTAGCCGAGTCAATTAAAAAAGATTATGCTTTATCAAGGATTTTTTCGCCGTCAGTTGCCGAAGCTCATCTTAAAGGTGATTTTCATCTGCATAAACTCGACTTTCCTGACCGGCCTTATTGCTGTGGCAACAGCCTAGAATACGTCAAAAAATATGGCTTAAACACGGCTGCCTCCTTGGCAATTGCCAAACCGGCAAAACATGCCGATGTATTGATTCTTCATATGATTAAATTTTCCTGTATGCTTCAAGTACACTTTTCCGGAGCTATTGGTTGGGAAGCGGTGAATATTTTTTTAGCCCCTTTTCTCGTCGGAGCAAGCGATCATGACTTAGAAGCCTTAGCTCAGCTTTTGATTTATGAATTCAACATGCAGAATGTAGCCAAAGGCGGCCAGGCAGTATTTTCTGATATTAATCTTTACTGGGAGGTTCCGGATCACTACCGAAAAACACCGGCGATCGGACCGGGTGGAAAATATACCGGTAAAACCTACGGTGACTACCAGAAAGAGTCTCAACGGTTTTTGACTGCCCTGATGAAAGTTTATCTAAAAGGAGATGCCAGCGAACGGCCTTTTTTTTGGCCTAAACCGAACTTTCATATGACCGAAAAGTTTTGGCAATCTCCCGGCCATGAAGAGTTTTTAGAACTGGCTAGTACCGTCGCCGCCGAAAAGGGTAATACCGAATTTTTCTTTGACCGTGGTTCGTCGGTACGAATCTCTCAGTGTTGCCGGCTTTCATTTAAACTAAGCGAAGCGGAACTGGTGCAAACCAGACACCCGGAAAGAATGCGGCAAGCTTCGGGGCAATTTATTTCTCTGTTTCTGCCGCGGATTGCTTATGAAGCTTGTGGTTCAGAAAGAAAACTCTTTTCTATTCTAGGCAAAAGAATGGAGTTGGCTGCTAAAGCGCATCGTCAAAAGCATCGCTTTTTGTCTCGTTTGTTGGAGATGGGGATTGAAGGGCCGCTGTCGGCTTTATCTACAAAACAGAAGGACGACCCCGAGCCTTACTATCGCCTTAAGAATTCGGTTTATCTTTTTACAATCGCCGGACTTAACGAGATGATTCAGTACCATACCGGTCAGGAACTTCACCAATCCGATCAGGCCTTAAAAATGGGTTTAAAAGTAATCAGCTTCATGAATAAAAAATGTACAGAGTTAGCCGGGAGGTATAAAATGCGTTTTGCCTTGGAACAATCGCCGATGGAAGGAACTTGTTATCGGATTGCTAAGCTTGATCTGAAATATTTTCCAAATCAAGCAAGTAAGGTAGTGAAAGGTAATTTAAATACAGGAGCAGTTTACTACACTAATTCTTCTCAACTTAATAATAGTGTCAATATCGATCCGGTAGAAAGGGTTTACAAAGAAGGTCTTTTCCATCCTTTAATTGATGCCGGGGCAATGACTCATATTTGGATTGGCGAACAGCAACCTTCCGCTTTAAGCATCGCCAGTTTCGTTAAAAAAACTTTTTACAATACGCGCAATGAATTGATTGCCTTTTCTCCGGAATTCAGTTTTTGTGGTGATTGCCGAAAAACCAGCCGGGGTTTGGTTAAAAAGTGCTTATTCTGTGGTTCGCAGGACATTGATCATGCCACTAGGGTTTCCGGCTTTTTTTCACTTACTTCAAGATGGAACAAGGGCAAAATCCAGGAATTAGAAGACAGATATCGGAATGAGGAAAGGTTTTAAGGATGATTATAAAAATTTTTACCCAACCGGATTGTCCTAATTGCCCACCGGCTAAAACGCTGGGTAAGCAAATTGAGTCAGAAATGAAAAGAAGCAGGTGGCCCGGATTGACAATTGACTGGTTTGATACTACCGAAGTGGACGGTATGGCAGAGGCGGCTTTCTATCAGGTGATGGGAACGCCAACGGTTCTTCTTATTGATGATAAAGGGGGAATAGTAGCAGAATGGCGCAGCAAGGTGCCTGAGAAACAAGAGATCCTTTCTAATTTAGGATTAAAGGAATAAATAGTTTCATTAAAAGAGACAGCTTAAATTTTCCATAAGGCTATGCGTTCTCATTAGCTTAGCAGATAGCGGAATTCTTCCAACTTTTTCTCTTCAAATTCGACCCTTTTAGCCTTGACTTTTCTAAAGACAACCGGGTTTGTTTTGGTAATTTTGAAATATTTAACCGGCAAGCCTTGTTCCTTTTTCATTTTTATTTCTGCCAGAACCCCGTCGCTGATTTCTCCAAAAACCCAAACTTCATCACTGATTCTGATAATATTGCCGTTGGCGATATAAACAGGGTTACGGGGTGTTACTGTATCGCAGAAGAAATAAGTGAATAACATCGACGGATTTAAAGGAACCTTCTTTTTCTGAAGGCAAAATTTACTGATTTGCATTTCTGCGTAGAAATTTCTTTTTGAAATTGCCGTGTAAACAATTGGGTATGTTTTTTTGAACCTTAATCTCGGATGCCATCTTTCCAGATTTTTTCCATTTTTAATCCACTGCCACATCCATCGGGATATGTCTTCAAGCCTTACGTCGTTTTGGGAGATTTCTTTAAAGTTTGCCGTTTCATCGTCAAAACTATAGTAATGTATAGGTTTTTGGTACTTTTTAGCAAAGTAAATTTCTACCAAAACCCCGTCGCTGATTTCTCCGAAAACCCAGACCTCATCGCATTTTTTAATCATGGTGTTATTGGCAATTCTTGTTAAGTCTTTACTTATAGCTCCGGCGAGATGATAATCAAGATTTAAAAACGAATTTATTGGAGTTTGTTTTTGATTGAGAACAAAAATGCTGATTTGGGAACGAAAATAGAAATTTCTTTTTGAAATTGCCGTGTAGATTAATTTGTTATTTTGCTGCAAGTTTAACGAGTGATGTTTATAATTTCTGGCCATAGAGTATTATTGATTAATAGATTCTTGGACCAAGAATATTAAATTATTTTAATCTTGTCAACAGTTAGCCTTTTTTTGTTAGTTGCCGTTGGACCAAAATAAGTATATTAATTTATGAGGATTGCAGGATATCTAAGAACCTCTCTCATCGAATGGCCGGGAAATATTAGCGCCGTAATTTTTGTTCCAGGCTGCAATTTCCGTTGTCCTTTTTGTCATAACCGAGATTTGGTGATAAGTAAGAAAGTAACCAGATTACAGAACTACAAAGAAAAAGAAGTGCTGACGGATTTGAGACAGCGAAAGAGGTGGATTGACGGAGTGGTAATTACCGGTGGCGAACCGACTCTACAGACAGATTTATCCACCTTTTTAAAAGGTTTAAAAAGAGCTGGTTTTCTTACCATGATTGAGACTAATGGCTCTCGTCCGGAAGTCATTAAACAGTTGGTAAGGGAAGAGCTTGTTGATTTTTGGGCAATGGACTATAAAGCAATATTTTCAGACTATGAAAATGTGGTCAATATCAAAAAGGTAAAGAAAAAATTTAGAAAGAATGAGGCTCTAGGTTTGGTCAAAGCGGTTAAGAGATCAATGAGGCTGATTTTGAAATCTGGCTTACCTTGTGAATTTCGGACGACGGTAGTGCCGACGATTCATAATGAAAAAGTTTTGATTGAGATGGCCAAAGAGTTAAAACATCTCTTAGTCATTACCGACTGGTTATCACCAGTCAAGTGGGTATTGCAGACTTTCCAGCCTAAAAATTGCCTTGATCAGAAATATAATAATATTAAACCCTGTACTCGAAAAAAAATGAAAGGTTTTTTAGCGCTGATACGGGAATATATTCCAGAAGCAAGACTTGGATTCTGAAAATACTTGTTGACTAGGGTAGAGGGCTGTGCCACCATGAAAGATGTTTTTGCTTTTTGAATTTTGTAATTTTGAAACTCTTTAATTATGAAAAAGAACAAGATTAAGAATGGCACTTCTTTTTGGTGGGAGAAAGACAAGTCAAATCCAGAGAAATCCAGGCGAGGGCGGTTCAGAAAATTGGATTCGGTAAAAAAACTACTGGGCAGCCTTGAAAAGACAAGTAATGAATGAGATAAACGGCCGATACTTCTTTTTATCCTTTACCAATTGTTCTTCAATCGTGTTTTTACTATAATGACGATAACTAGATCTGATTTTATTTTAAGATCATTTAATTTTTTTAGTAATTTATGGCAGCTACGGACAAAGAACTAGGAGTAGCCTCTCTGGAAACAAGGCGCAAGGTTATTAAACGGTTATTTGGGAAAGAGCGAAAATTTCCGGTGGTAGAAATTCCCCAAATACCCGAAATCCCACCGGAGATTGAAAAAGCACAGCCTGTTACCGGCGCAGCAACCCAACTGCCGCAAGCGGTTATTGATGATCAGACCGGCCAAGTGCTTGTGAGCTCCCCTGGCGACCAAGGACAGATCGTCCTGCCTTTAACGGAAGAGGAAATAGAAAAAGGGCTGACTTATCAGGTTATTGATTCGATCCGTTGGTTAGCCGAATGGTGTGTCCGGTTAGCTAAAAGGGTCGGATTAGTGATTAGACCAAAAAAAAGAAAGAAAGGTTAAGGATACATGTTTTCTCTGGATAGTATCACTGGAAACCTCAATAATTATTTATTGGTTATTGCTATTGCCGTACTGTGTGTTTTAGTTTTTTTTATTCTGATTTATTTATTTCTTCTTTGGTATCGCAATCGGGAAAGGGAAGAACGGTCTCTGGGTTCAGTACTCCTTCAAGTTGCCGTTCCTTTTAATAACGAGATTAAGATTGATGCTGCCGAACAGGTCTTTGCCTCGCTCTATTCAATGAAAACCGGAGGCCGGTTTTCATTTTTGAAGCCTCCTAACTTTCTGGCTTTTGAAATCGTTGCGCTTCCGGAAGACATCCGTTTCTATGTCTCTGTACCGATAGAACTAAGGGATTTTGTCGAGAAGCAAATCTACGGTGCCTATCCCAGTGCCCAAATCTCGGTGGTACCCGAATATAATATTTTTAGTGAAGAAGGAAAGGTAGCTTTTACCCAGCTTCAGCTGAAAAACGCCTCTTTTAATCCAATTAAAGCTTATAAAGAACTTACAACTGACCCGCTTTCTTCAACTACGGCTGCTTTAGCCAGAATGGATAAAGGAGAGGGAGCCGCAATTCAAATTATCGCTATTCCCAGTTCAGGATGGCAGCAGTCGGGACGAAGTTATATCTCCAAAACAAAGAAGGAAGAGGCCGATATGGAGAAAGCCAGTTTTAAGATTGACGCCAAAACCCTTGAGGCAATCGAAAATAAATGCAGCAAACCGGGTTTTGAGGTAGTCATTCGACTAGTTGTTTGCTCATCTACAATAACAAAGGCTAAAAGCCATCTTGACAATATTAAGGGTGCCTTTGAACAATTTTCCTCCCATCTCAACAGTTTCGGTAAGGCGAAAGTTTGGTTTAAAAAGTTTTTCATGATCGATTTCATTTATCGTTATATACCCCTCTTTTATTTTGGCATGAATCGCTCGATTCTTTCATCCGAAGAACTGGCAACGATTTTTCATTTTCCCAATAAGAGTATTGAGACTCCCCATATTCACTGGTTATACGCTAAATCAGCTCCCGCACCCGCACAAATTTCAAGAAGCGGTCTCTATATCGGTAAATCTACCTATCGGGGTATGAGCCGGCCGGTTTACATCGACGAGGGGGATCGTCGCCGGCATGTCTATATTATCGGTAAAACAGGTACCGGCAAAACTGAGTTGCTGAAAGACATGGTGCTTCAGGATATCAGAGACGGGAAGGGAGTCTGTCTGATTGATCCTCACGATTTGGCCGAAGAAATCCTAAATTTTATTCCTCCTCAGAGAGCTGAAGATGTAATTTTTTTTGATCCCTCGGATACCGAACGGCCGATGGGTTTTAACCTTTTGGAAGCTGAAACTGAGCAACAGAAACACTTTGTGAGCAATGCGATCATCGGTTTGATGTATAAACTGTATGATCCTTATAAAACCGGTATTATCGGGCCTCGTTTTGAACATGCGATTCGTAATGCGATGTTGACGGTTATGAGCGAACCCGGAAGCACTTTTGTTGAAGTTGTTCGTTGTTTGACTGACGCTAAGTATGTTCAGGAACTTTTGCCGAAGGTTCAGGATCCGATTATCAGGCGCTATTGGACTGATCAAATTGCTCAAACTTCTGATTTTCACAAAAGCGAGGTTCTTGATTATATTGTTTCAAAATTCGGCCGTTTCGTTACCAATAAAATGATGCGTAATATTATTGGTCAATCGAAGTCAGCCTTTGATTTCCGTCGATCTATGGACGAAGGGAAAATTCTGATCATTAATTTAGCCAAGGGGAAAATCGGTGAGGAGAATAGTTCATTTTTGGGCTTGGTTTTGGTCCCAAAAATTTTAATTGCTGCGATGAGCCGGGCTGATATTCCTGAGGAAAAAAGGCGGGATTTCTACCTTTATGTTGATGAGTTCCAAAACTTTGCCACTCCTGATTTTGCCCAAATTTTGTCTGAAGCGCGAAAATACCGGCTAAGTCTGACGGTGGCCAATCAGTTTATCGGGCAAATGGAGGAAGAAGTAAAGAATGCGATCTTTGGCAATGTCGGTTCGATTATGACTTTCCGTGTCGGCGTTACTGATGCTTCTTATCTGACTCATGAATTTCAACCTACCTTCGGCGAAGACGATCTCTTAAATATTGAACGTTATCATATCTATATGAAAACGATAGTTAAAAATGAACCGGTGCCATCTTTTTCGGTTGATCTCTATCGGGATATGAAGGGGTTGGAGGCGGTAAGGAATCCGAAAGTGGGGGAGATGATTAAGAATCTATCTCGGTTTAAGTATGCCAAAGACAGGCAATTAGTTGAAGCAGAAATCAGCCAGAGAGCGAAACTGTAAAATACCTTTGTTCTTTAGTAATTTTTTCTTCTTTAGTATAATTAACTCGATTGCGCCTGTAGCTCAATGGTAGAGCATTACTCTTATAAAGTAAGGGTTCTTGGTTCGAATCCAAGCAGGCGCACACTCAAAGAAAAGTAAGGAAGGTGCTTGAAAGCCGAAGGATTCTTATAGCTCTTTAATTTTAATCTCTTCCTGCGATTTGCCTTTAACGAAGTCAAGGTATCTTTCAGTAGTGGAAAGTCGTTTGTGACCAACTAATCTCTGAATTAGGACGACGGAGTTGCCGGCGGCAAGCTGGTGAGCGATAAAAGTATGGCGCAAATCGTTGACCTTCGCACTCTCAATCCCGGCAATTTTAAAATAGCGTTCAATAGCACCGCGAATGTTTCTGATCAAAAACGGCCGCCCGCTTTTAGTAATAAAAAGTGACCGTGTTCTTACTTTCGGCCTGATTTTAATATATCGTTCGAGAGCTTTCTTAGCTGCCTTGTTAAGAGGAATCTTTCTGCTTTTGTGTGATTCGTAAGCTTTGATATCAAGGTAATCGCTCTCAATTTCTCCAATTTCAAGGCGGGCTAATTCACCAATTCTCATTCCAGTTTGAAGAAGAAGCTCGACAATCGTAGAAATGCGAATATCTTCACGGGCAGCATCGCGAATGGCCCGATATTCCATTTGCGAAAGAATTCGAGGGGCTTTTATTTCATATTTGGGATGAGAAACGGAACTGGCCGGATTTTTAACCGTTATGCCTTCTTCTTCTAGAAATTTAAAAAAAGTTTTGACAGCGTTCAGTTTTCGAGAGACAGACTTAGCTGTATATTTCTTTTCTAAGAGGTCTTTCTTAAATTCCTCAATATGTTCAGTAAGAACCGTATCAACTTGAGAAATACCTTTTTCCTTGAGGAAATCGGTCAGTTGTTCAATATCCTTCCGGTATGCTAAAATAGTAGCCTGGGCACGGCTCTTGTTTTTAAGGTATTTAATAAATTTATCGTGTGCAGCGTCAACCGAAGCGCTAATGCCATTGGTCATAAACTTATCTCCGAGAATAATTGTAACCTATAAAGTTTTCTTATATTAGCAAAAACTGATTTTGCTGTCAAGAGGGAATCTTAATAAACTATGACTGGTGAAAATTAATTCCATTTGATTTAGGAGTTGAATTGTTTAATAAAAAAGCATTGACGATCTTTACCGTAATTATTGGCAGTTTGCTTATTTTCGGTCTTTCTCGAAATATAATTAGACTTCTTAAGGCTGAGAAAAAGGTAGATCAAGTACAAAATGAACTAAAAGAGGCTCAAAGCGAACATAGCTTACTTCTAAAGAAGTTCGATTATTTTGAGTCTGAGGTTTTCATCGAGGAGCAAGCTCGGAATAAATTGAATATGGCTAAAGAAGGGGAATCAGTGGTTATTCTTCCGCCTGATTTTAAGCCGCAAGAAAGAAAAGACGACTTTCAGCTACCTCATGATTCTCCTAATTGGAAAAGGTGGTTAGTTACCTTCGGGTTCTTAGACGGCTGAAGGAATATTGTTATTCGCAGGCTGAGTGCTAGGAGACGGATTCGAACCGTCGACCCATCGCTTATGAAACGATTGCTCTACCACTGAGCTATCCTAGCAAATGGATTAAAGTACTTAAGATTATCTTAGCTGCAGGCATATTGGATACCGACTTTTCTCTGATAAAAATAAGGTAAGAGTTCAGATTTACCGACACACTTTGTCATCCTGAACTTGATTCAGGATCTATATAGATTCCGTGTCAAGCACGGAATGACGGAATTGTGTCAAAGGAACTGAACTATTACAAAATAAGTAATTACTAGATTTAGTATTGAGGATAAATTATACTAAACTAATCGTCTAGAGACAAGAAATCCAGATAATTATTAGTCGTAGCGAAAGATTTTAGATGGACGAGAATCAAATAGGACAAAATTCTTCAAGGGTAACAGTTGCTAGAGTAGCTAATCCTGGATTGCCAAAGGAAGGAAGCACAGTTGATCGGTTAGAACAACGGGTTTTAGAGTTGTTAGGAGTAAGAGAATCCGGTTTGACATTAAAGGATTTTGTCAGGCTTCATTACTCAGGCCCTAGTCCATTTGACCCGGCAGCTTTCTTTAAGGATAGTAAATACGATGAATATCGCTGGTACCGAGTGCAAACTAGAAGTAGGCGAGGACATATAGTTGAGAGCGGGACGACTCTTAATTATGCGGTCACCAGTCAGCGCCAGGAAAGGTTGGTATTGAGCCGAGGATTTTCTGTCGGTGGCCCTAGAGGTGCTTCTCGGGAAATGATTCTTTGTTTAAACTATGATTCTCAAACGGCCAAATGGGCTGGAGACGGAGCAATGATTTTTGTTTCCGAAAAAAGGGGAAAGAAAGAAGGATTTAATAGTATTATTGTCGAATTCAGGGAGGGAAAACCGCTTGAGATTAAAGGTTTAAATGACGTAAGTTTAGAACAAGGACTGGCAAGAATACAGGAAGATTTCGAGTTGAAGAGTGGCTTCTTCTCAGTCCCCCCACCTGAGTTACTGAATAATTGTCTCGAAGGAAATGATCCCATTTCCTTTAAAGAGCTTGATCCGCGCTTACGAGGATGATATTTTTAGTTGAATATTAAGCTGGTTTTTGTTAGAATATTGCTGACATGCGGGGTAGTGTACGGCTGCACGTGAGGCTCATAATCTCACAGGCCAGGTTCAACTCCTGGCCCCGCAACAAAAATTTGGGGGCTTTTGCCCCCTAATTTTTTGGCTTGTGGGGCTTAAGGAGTTGAACTAACGGTAAAGTGAGAGAGGAAGTCTGAGTTTCATTGGCACTATGGGAAGAAACAAAAAAAGTAAAGCTAACCGTGGTGTTCTCCTGGCCCCGCAACTAGACAAACGCCCATTTCGGGCGTTTTTTCGTCTGGCTTATGGGGGCTAAGGGATCCTGTTTATGTTTTGGGCGGGTTCTTGAATATTACTCCAGAATTTTTGCTATAATAATCAAAATGACAAGATCAGATATCGGTTTAATTGGGCTTTCGACCATGGGTCAGAATCTGGCCTTGAATATCGAAAGAAACGGTTTTAAGATCAGTGTCTTTAACCGGACCGCCGAGATTACCCGTGATTTTACGGCTCAAAAAACCAAAGGCAAAAAATTTTTCCCCTTTTACTCCCTTGAAAAATTCATTTCTTCCCTTGAAAAACCAAAAAAAATTATTTTACTCATCAAAGCCGGTGAACCAGTCGATGAGATGATTAAGAAATTGTTACCGTTTTTAGAAAAAGGCGATCTTTTAATTGATGGCGGTAATTCATTTTTCAGGGATACCGAGAGACGGCAGGAGTTTTTGAAAGAAAAGGGAATTGAGTTATTGGGAATGGGCGTAAGCGGAGGAGAAGAGGGAGCGTTAAAAGGTCCAAGTCTGATGCTAGGCGGAGAGAGGCGAGCATTTAAAAAAGCCGAAGATATTTTAGTAAAGATCTCCGCCAAGTTTAAAGGTGAACCCTGTTGCACTTATTTAGGCCCTCGGGGCGCCGGTCATTTTGTCAAGATGGTTCACAACGGTATCGAATATGGGATTATGCAAGCCTTGGGGGAGATCTATGATTTCTTAAAAAATGGCCTTGATTTAAGTCAACAGCAGATTATTAGGGAATTCACTGTCAGACAAAAAAGTTTGTTTGCTTCTTATTTAATGGAAATATCTCTTGAGGTTTTAAACAATGTTGATTCGGAAACTAGCAAACCCCTGATTGAATCAATATTGGATGAGGCGGAGCAAAAAGGAACCGGTAAATGGACAACTCAAACGGCTCTTGATTTGGGTGTCCCGATCTTAGGCATCTCTTCAGCTGTAGAGGCAAGAATCATTTCCTCCTGGAAGAAAAAAAGGGAGAGATTGTCATCTCTTTTTCCTAAAAAAGGAATAGAGGCCAATAAGAAGATCGAAATCCAGCTGCTTTTTGACGCTTTTTTAGCTTCAATTTTGATGATTTATCAGGAGGGTTTTTTTCTTTTGCGTCAGGGATCGGAAGAATTTGGTTATCAGCTTAATTTGGCCCAAGTTGCCAAAACCTGGCGTGCCGGTTGTATTATCCGGGCCAAGTTAACCGAGAAAATCGCCAGTATTTTGGAAAAATCATCAGAGAATAAGCTGCTTTTAGAAACATCTTTTTTCCAAAACCAACTGAAGAAACTGGAAAATAGTTGGCGTGAAGTTATTAGTGTCTTTTTAGCTTGCACTATTCCCTGCCCGACGATGAGTGCTTGTCTGGCAGAATTTGATTCGCTACGCCAAAAGCGTTTAGAATCTGCCAGCTTGATTCAAGGGCTTCGGGACCGTTTTGGTTCTCATGGCTTCAGGCGGATTGATAAAAAGGGAGATTTTCATGTCGACTGATTGTCAAGCAAAAAATAAAGACTTTTTTTCCCTGGTTTTTGACCTAGGGACAAATAATTTAAAGCTGGCGATTTTTGGTCAAAATGGCCTCGTGGCCGCCGGGAGAGAGAGTGTTAGATCTGCAGTTACCAACCAGAAGATTGAGGTTGCCGGGCTTCAGGAGATATTTCTTAGGGCAATCAAAAAACTCTGGCAGACAGCCGGTAAACCACCTTTACAGGTAATCGGCGGCGTGGGAATAATGCATGGCTTGGCGATTTTTAATTCCCGAGAAAGACAGTTTAAGGATTGCTACATTTATTCTAATTTAGAGGCGGGTAACCAGTCTCACCGATTGAAAAAGATTTCCCGGACAGTTTATCAAAAGAGAGGGGCGCCCCCGTCTTCGGCTTATGGTCCGGAACAGGCGGCTTTGAGAAATAAAAAAGGCGAGTTGTCCAGTTGTCTCCTTTATCCGTCAACGGCAGTTCTTTTAGGGCCTTTAAGTAATTTACCTCTTGAAATCACCAAGCCGGCACTATCCCATTTGGGATTTTTGGATCTCCAGTCTTTAAAGCTTAACCAACCGATGCTTAAGTTTGCTTCTTTGTCCGAGGATAATTTTGCAACAATCAGTAAAGATTTTATTGTCGGTAAACTTGATTCCAGATTAGGTAAAAAGCTCGGTTTTGCTTCCCCTCATGGGGAAATATTATTAATGGACTTAGGCGGTGACGGTCTGATAATTCATGAATTAATTGATAATCCTAAAATCGGCTCTTTTAAAATCGAAAGTACTGCCGTAGTGCGCCTAGAGACTGAAAAACCGGTTTTGGAAGATATTAATAATGGGGAGATTCCGGTTACCTGGAGTTATTATCATGAACCGGGACGGTTTATCTGGGGGGCGGCGACTAATGCCGGAGTCCTGACACTAGTAGACTATCTACCCCCTGGTCTAAATCCCAGTTTGGATTTTTATTCTTTAAACCGGCAGTTAGAAAAAGAATTACTTAGTAAAGGGATTCCCTCAGTCTCGACAATTGGTATCGGTTTACCTTTTTCCCGAGGTGAACGGGCACCTGGTTGGGTCGGAAAACGACCAACCGGCATCCGAGGTAGAAAGCCGAAAAGTCTCATGTGGCAGCTTTATCTATGGCAAGAGGCGGTGGCTTTTAATCTGAATCAGGTAGTCGGGAAGATGAAAGAAGTCGCCCGGGACCGGAAAATAAAATTCCCCAAAGCTTTTTTTATGACCGGCGCTACCAATTATTGGCCGACTTGGGCTAAGCTTCAAGCTTTGATATGCCAGATTAATTTAGTCAAGTCGGAAATTGAGGAGCCGAATCTATGGGGTGAGGCTAATCGTATCTTAAAATACTTTGGCCGGCCAACTTTTAAGGCTAAGAAAGGAAGAGTCTATCGTCCGGAAACCAGTAAATACCCCAATTTTAAGAATCTCTCTGAGAGATATCAGTTTTACCTGAGAGAGTATCAGAAAATTTGACTTTTAGAGAAACTGTGCTATCATAATTTCATTATGACCAGAATAAGCAAGAATATCGTTTGGTGGAACGCCGATTAGTAGCTTGTCGGCGGTTTTCCGGTGGTCATAAAATAAATTAAAATTTAAAAATTAAGAATCCGCTGACAAGCGGATTTTTTAATTGTCAAAAAGGAGGGAAAATGCCATCTCTAACCGAATTATCAACTTCTCGAGGCCCCGTTCCGACCGGGGAGCGGGGTTTAGTTTGGCTATCCTGAAAGCCCCACCTCAAAAGAACGATACTTAATTCTTCCTCAGGGAGGGAGAATAAAAGCAGCTGGGGTTTCATTTGGTGCCCTTCATGAAATAGTTGAATCTTATCTTTTCGAGCCATCAGTAGATTCAGCAGCGAGTGTTTACAGATCATTTCAAGACCTAAGAAAAAACCCGCCTTTGCCTATAAGGCGAGCCTTTTTTCCTTTATCGCGGGTGGAAGTTAAAGCGCTGACTCAAAGTTCTCCCGCCCTTTTGAGACCAATACTTAAGACTGATCAAGGTGCGGGAGGTAATTTTTTGGGCTTCGGAATAGAAGATGAGCAGGGACCAGCAACTCCGTTGGCATTTTATATAGCTGCTGAAAGCGGTCTTGCGGTAAAAGAAACTTTTTTCGACCAACAATTAAAGGAAAAGGGTATGCCGAAGCAGGTTTTAGAAGCTGCCAACGAAGTCGAGGATTTGTTTCGATTGAGGAAAGAAGATGAATGTTTCTTAGCCATGGAGCGTCTTTTCATTACTTGTGAAGAAAATGAAGTTCCTTTTAGCAGGACGGCTGGAGTTGGCAGATTGCCGTTTTTTTTCATTAGGCCAGCTGAAACCTCGACAGGACCGTTAAAACTACCTCTATCTCTTGTTGAAGGGATAAGCAGAGAGGCGATTGCTAAAATTGAAGATATTGAACATGCCGCTAGGATTGCCGCGAATTCTATTAGAGAAGGTACAGTTGATAGTCTTGAAGAAGCAATCAGTCTCGGGAGAAATTTATTCTCATACCCCCGAACGCTTAGGGGAGAACCTTTAACTCATGAAATTATTTATTGCCAGCCTGACGTGATTTTAAGAAGTGACGGCAGCTTTGAAATTGAAAGAGTTAATCTTCCTGATGTGGGCCTGTTTCTTACCCAAATAGAAGCGCAAGATCCTGTTTTTCTCCAAATTCAAGGAATTGCCGGCCAATTAGCGCGGGTAGTGACTAAAAAGATCGCTGCGGAAATAAGAAGAAACGATGTAAGAAGCGCCTGCATTTTAACCAGAGATAGTGTTTTGTCAAACGGCGAAGACACTTTGGAAATAAGAGAAATAGAGGCTCTAAAAAAACATTTACTTGGTATAGATATCGAGGTGAGGAGGCTTTCCGAGGCAGAAGAATTGCCAGAGAACACTTTTGTTTTATTACTAAATGTTAATCCTGGTGAACAGGGATTTAATAATTTATTAATAAGGTTTGCCAGGCAGGAGTTACAATGTTATCCAAACCCTTTCACTTTGCTTTTTAAAGACAGTGTTTCCACTTTGCCAAAAAGAAAACTGGTTCAGAGGGAAAGAGATATAATCAGAGCGATTGCTGATCCAACGCGAAACACGCCTGAAGACTACTTGCGTCAGCTTCTTGCTTTGGATGGTTTTCTAAATAAGCTTGGATTTAGAGACGAGAATATTTTTTATGTTTATGGCAATAACAGAGAAAGACCAGCGGCTGCTTTTCGTTATGACCCGGTCGGATTTACTTTGGCTCTTAAGTCTTTTTCGGGACAGAGTGAAGTTTTTCTTGAAGGATTAAAATTCCTACCTGGTGATGCTGTTATAATGGGCGCGGACGGACCCCGGTTGGCGGCTTTTAGATTTATGTGCGTTAAAAATTAAACTTTTATATTATGGCGATAATAAATTTTATTCCTGAGAAAAGCATTTTACCAACAGCTTTTAGGCTGGTTAAAAAAAGTAAGAAGACTCTTTATTTGACAATGATGATGAAAGAAGAGCTTAAAGCAATTTCGGATGAATATTTAGGTTTAATAAGAAGGAAAATTCAAGAGGGGGTGTTAATAGAGAGAATTGGTTTTGGCAGTCAGAAAGATTATGAAAAGGCGCTAGTGCAATTGGGATTAAGACCGTTTAAAAATTTTTACTTTAAATATTGCCCTGATTTAAGAAAAGCACAGCGGTTGCTAGTCTCAGATAAGAAAGAGATGATTTTTGCTGTTTATATGGACCAGGAAAAGAAACTTGTTTTTTATACGAAGTATAAACCACTGATTCGAGTTTTCTTAGCTTATTTTAAAGAGATTTTTATAGATAGTATATGTTAGTATACAAAGAAAGGAGAAAAAATGAAAAATAAAAAAAGAATTTTAACCGGTGATCGGCCGACAGGTAGGCTTCATCTGGGGCATTATGTTGGGACGTTAGCCAATCGGGTCAGGCTTCAGGATGAATATGAATGTTTTTTCATTATTGCCGATCTTCACATGTTGACCACCCGAACTGAAAAAGAGAAGATTGCCCAGGTTGGCGAAAATAGCCGCCAGTTAGTTTTAGACTATCTTTCAGTTGGCATCGATCCGGGAAAAGCAGTCATTTACCGTCAATCAAGAGTGCCGGAAGTGGCTTATCTTTCTTTATTATTCTCGATGCTGGTCAGTGTCTCGCGTTGTCAACGGGTGCCAACTTTAAAGGACGTAATGCGGGATTTAAAGATTGAGAATCCGTCTTTAGGCCTTTTAACTTATCCGGTTCTGCAGGCCGCCGATATCTTGATGGTTAAAGCCAGTTTGGTACCGGTTGGTAAGGATCAGGAGAGCCATGTTGAGCTAACCCGGGAAATTGCCAAGCGCTTCAACCAGCTTTACGGCCAGGTTTTTCCGGTTCCCGAAGCTTTAATCGGCGAGGTACCGACTCTCCCGGGAACCGATGGTCAGGCAAAGATGAGCAAATCGATCGGTAATTGCATTTATCTTTCCGATAGCCCCAAGGAAGTAGAAAAAAAAGTTATGGGAATGTATACTGATCCGACTCGAATTCATCCGACGGACCCGGGCCATGTTGAGGATAATCCGGTCTTTGTCTATCATCGGGCGTTTAACGATAATAAGAAAGAAGTTGAGGAACTGGAAAAAAGGTACCGGGAGGGGAAAGTCGGGGATATCGAAGTAAAAAGAAAATTAGCCAATGCCCTAAATAAATTTTTATCACCAATCCGGGAAGGAAGGAAAAAATATGAATCTCAAAAAGGCTTGGTTGAAAAGATAATTGAAACCGGCAGCCAAAGAACCCAAACCGAAGCCCAGGAAACTTTAGAGGGAGTCAAAAGAGCAATGGGATTGACTTAGATAAAAAATAAAAATCGAAATCAATGAACGAACAAGTTAATTTATCACCACGCGCCGGCTGGAGTGATTGTAGCCCTCCGTCGCGAGCTATGGTACTGTTCCTTGATTTAATTGCGAATTTGCCTAAAATTTTGTTCTTATTTTTTCTGATATTATGTTTTCGACTTAAACGGACGAAGAAAAATAAGATACCAAGAGTATTATTATACTTAATAACGATTTTATTAGGTATTTTGAGTTTGTGGATTTTCTTTGAGTCAAAAACTTTTTGGAATCACATTGAAATCCGCTGTTTGTAGTTTTATTTTATTGTTGCCGGAAACTTAAAAAAGACTATTATCAAGATCAATGAAAGGAAGCAATGGAACTAGCGGAATTTTAAGCAGACTAGTGGTAAATAAAGGGCAATATGGATGAAGCTGAGATTAGAGAAGCACTAACCGATCGAGAGAGGCAACAAGTTTTAGCTTGTTTTGAGCGAATTTTCACTCTGCCTATAGATAGGTTAGAAGAACCTTCGTCGGACTTCTCGCTGTTGGAAAAAGAAATGCTGGCGGTTCGGTCTCGAAAGAAAGGGGGTCAACTGGGATTAGTGCTTTTCAGAGAAAGTTTAGCCGAAAGAGGCATCCTTTCCCGCCATCCAAATGATTTGGAAAGAATGACCTATCAACGTCTTATAAAATCAGAACCGGAAGAAATGAGTTACGAAGAAATGATTTGGATAAGAGAAGTATTATTTGGAGGATTAGCCGGAGGTAAATTTTCTCCTCTTTCTCTTTTACGACTGCTCGGGAGGCCAGGACCACAAAAGCCCAATGAAAAGGAAAGTCTTTTTAAAAGATTGCGATTCGGTAAGAGGGAGCCGTCAAGGGCAGTAACTATAAAAGTTCTTGAAGAGCTTCATTGGAAATTACAGTGTCGGATTGGTACCTTTAGACGCCAACATGATCTTCCCCGTCTGGGGCCGGTTGAAGCCAAAGAAATTGTTTTTAGTAGTTAAATACCCTTTCCGGCAGTTTACCTTTCATTGCCACTTTATTTATGTTAGAATCTGGTATTATGCCTGGACAAATGATTCCTCGCCCTAATGGAAAAAAAGTCAAGAAATTTGAAGTCAAGATTCAGCTCAATTTCAAAAAGATTTTGATGTGGGTTTTTATTATTCTAATGGGGCTTTCTTTTCTTCTTTCTTTCGCCTCGGCTCCGATTGGTGAGGAAGTTCCTCTTTCAGCCTTAATTACGGATATTAAGCTTGATAAAGTTAAAAAAGTGATTGTCGAAGATGACAGGCTTTTGATTACCTACAAAGATGAAAAGTTCGCTTCTTCCCGGAAAGAAATCGGCCAGTCTTTTACTGAAATCCTAAAAGAAGCCCAAATTGACCCTTCGGATATAGAGGTAGTGATCAAAGACACTTCCTTTTCCAAAATCTGGCTTGACATTTTAGGTACCTTTTTACCTCTGGTTCTGATGGGCTTTTTTTTCTTTTGGATTTTTAAGCAAGCAAGAGGCGCTCAGGAAGGTATTTTTTCCTTTGGCCGTTCCCGGGCTAAACTTTTTGCTAAAGGTAAGCAAGATATAGCTTTTAAAGACGTAGCTGGGGTGGCGGAGGCAAAGAAAGAACTCGAAGAGGTTGTTGACTTCCTGAAACATCCGGCCAAATACCGAGCTTTAGGAGCCAGAACCCCAAAGGGAGTAATTCTTGTCGGTCCTTCAGGAACAGGTAAAACTTTGTTAGCCAAAGCCGTCGCCGGCGAAGCAAATGTTCCCTTCTTCTCTATGGCCGGCTCGGAGTTTATGGAAATGTTAGTTGGAGTTGGTGCCAGTCGAGTAAGAGATTTATTCGAAACGGCTAAAAAGACAGCCCCATCAATTATATTTATTGACGAGATTGACGCCATCGGTCGTCAGCGAGGTACGAGTTTTACCGGAGGGCATGACGAAAGAGAACAGACTTTAAATCAGATTCTAGTAGAGATGGACGGTTTTACTCCTAATGACAATGTTATTGTACTTGCGGCTACTAATCGGGGAGACCTTTTGGACCCGGCTCTTCTCCGACCGGGCCGCTTTGACCGCCGGGTCGTTTTAGATATGCCCGATATCGAAGACCGGAAGGCGATTTTAGCGATTCATGCTCGGGGGAAACCGTTTACCAAAGAAGTCGACTGGGATAAAATCTCCAAGCGGACAGTGGGATTTTCAGGCGCGGACCTTGAGAATATGTTAAATGAAGCAGCAATCTTAACGGCTCGGGAAAATAAAAAAGAGATTGAGATGAATGACATTGAGGAAGCAGCTTTAAAAGTGAAGCTGGGACCGGAAAAGAAGAGGTTGCAAACCGATGAAGAACGAAAGATGACTGCTTATCATGAGGCCGGCCACGCTGTCGTCACTTTCGTTTTGCCTCACATGGATCCGGTTCACCGGATCAGCATCGTTTCCCGGGGCGCAGCTATGGGTTTTACTATGATACCTCCGAGAAAAGACCGCTATAATGAAACGCAATCCCATTTGTTGGAAATGGTTACTTCATTGCTCGGAGGTCGGGCGGTTGAGAAAGTGGTTTTTAATGAGCATACCGCTGGGGCGGCTTCTGATATTGATCAAGCGACAAGGATTGCCAGGACCATGGTAGTTGATTTAGGAATGAGCAACTTGGGGCCTGTTTATTTTGGGCCGCAGCTTGAAACGGCCGAATGGGGACGGACTTGGATTGAACCAACCCAATTGTCACCGGGAACGCAAGCTAAGGTTGATCGAGAAATCAGGAAGATTATAGAAGCAAGTTATCAGCAGGCGATTGAGATTATTCAAAAAAGTCGGCAAAAGATAGACCGGGTAGCCGAAGAACTGTTAAAGAAAGAGACTTTGGAGGGGGAAGAGTTTGAAAAATTGATGAAGGAAGAAACGGCAGGAAAGAAAAAAATCGGTAAAAAAAGGCAGATCGGTCTTGAGAAGAAATAAAGAAGCTCCTTTTATTTCTTTGTCGACTGTTAAAGTTTTCAAACAAGAGTTAATTTATTTTTAATGAATAAATTAGTCTTAATTGATGGTCACGCAATTCTTCATCGGGCCTATCATGCACTTCCTAAGACCCTGACTAACCGGCACGGACAACTGGTTAATGCAGTATACGGTTTTACGCGGATGTTGCTTAAAGTGATCGACGATCTTCGGCCGCGGTATCTGGCAGTTGTTTTTGACCGGCCGGAACCAAACTTCCGGCACCGAATTTATCTTGGTTATCAGGCTCAGCGTCCCAAAATGGACCGGGAACTTGAGGGTCAAATCCAAATTGTTAAGCAGGTCCTGCAGGCATTTAATGTTCCCACCTTTGAAAAAATCGGTTTTGAAGCGGACGATCTTATCGGTACATTAGCTTTTCAAGCCAAGACCCGATCAGACCATAAAATCCAAATAATTATTGTTACCGGAGATCGAGATATTTTTCAGTTGATTGACGAGCTCACTTTAGTCTATTCACCGCAAAAGGGATTTTCTCAATCCGAGTTTTTTGATAGGAAGAAAACCAAGGCAAAAATGGGTGTTTGGCCTGAACAGATTATTGACTATAAGGCTTTAGTCGGAGATGCTTCCGATAATTATCCGGGTATACCCGGGGTCGGACCTAAAACAGCAGTAAGTTTACTTCAACAATTTAAGTCGCTTTCTAAAATCTATGAAAACTTAGATAAGATTAAAGACTCAGTCAGAAATAAATTAATCGAGGGAAAAGATTCGGCTTTACTTTCCCAAAAACTAGCTACAATCGAAACACACGCATCAATCAAACTTAAACTTAAGAACTGTCTTTTGGCTGATTATAATCAAGAGAAGGTTTTAGACTTATTTAGGCAACTGGGTTTTAAGAGTCTAATGGATAAATTGCCGGGAGCAAGAGATGAACAAAATAAAGAAAAAAGACAGCAGGCAGGAGAGCAAATAAGGTTGGTTTAGCAATTAGGAAATAATTTCTATTTTCTCAATTCTAAATATTATTCATGAAAGTAGCCTTAGTTCATGATTATCTGAAGGAATACGGCGGCGCGGAAAGAGTGCTTCAGGCACTACACGAAATGTGGCCGGAAGCACCAATTTATACCGCTTTTTGCCTAAAAAATTCTTCAGCCGGTCGGGCTTTTGCCGATGCCAAGATAATCGAATCAAAATTTGCCCCTTTGATTAAATACGGCAATCTTTATAGCCCTTTACGTTTTTTGACTCCCAAGATTTGGAAAAGTTTTGACCTCTCAAGTTTCGATTTAGTCGTTGTTTCGGCTTCCTGGTATATCACTCGAGGTTTTTGTGTCGGGCCAAAAACTAAGGTAGTTTGTTATTGCCACACTCCACCGCGCTACCTGTACGGTTATCCCACTTCAGTTGAGTGGCAAAAATATTGGCCAGTAAGGGTGTACGGACAGATAATTGCCCACTTTTTAAGGCTTTATGATTACCAGACGGCTCAAGAAGTCGATAAGTTTATCGCCAATTCCGGAAATGTAGCCCGGCGAATCAAAAAATTTTATCGCCGGGATTCAACGATAATTTATCCGCCGGTTGAGGTAGAAAGAATCATTAAGGCAACTAGGAATTTACAGCCTAAAGATTATTATCTGATTGTCTCACGAGTAGTGGGGGCCAAAGGAATAGAATTGGCAGTAAAAGCAGCCAGGATTGCTGAAGTGCCGCTTAAGATAATCGGCGAGCCAGCCGGTCTGCATTGGTTTGGCAAGAAATTGCGTAGTCTCAAAGGAAAGGGGATAGAACTGCTCGGTCGCCTTTCAGATCAAGATCTCTACCGGTATTATGGTCAATGCAAAGCCTTTTTAGCTTTAGCCGCCGATGAGGATTTCGGTATGACACCGGTTGAAGCGATGGCTGCCAGTCGGCCGGTAATTGCTTTTCGGGGAGGGGGATACCTGGAGACAGTGATCGAAGGTAAAACCGGTGAATTTTTCGATAGGCCAACAGTCGAATCATTGGTGGTAGTACTGCAGAGATTCAAAGCTTTAAAGTATAAATCAGTAGATTGTCAAAACCAAGCGATGAAATTTAGTAAAGAGAGATTTAAGAGCGAAATTGAAAAGGCGATCGAAAGTTTGATTTAACAGTTATGGGCTGACGGATACGGACAATACAATTCTAAGAATAACTTTTGGATATTTGCCGGTAAAATCTGACTATCTTCCTGGCGCTCTCTAAATAAGAGAATTTCTGTACTGCTTTGAGAGCATTTGAGCTTAGGTTTTTTCTCAATTCTGTGTCTGTAATTATTTTTAGCACCTCGTTGGCAAAAAGTTCTGTCTTATTTGGAACCAAAATACCATTGTAACCATTTTTAATAATAAATTTTTTATCAGGTGAATCGATTGCAATAATAGGTAAACCGGCAGCTGAAGCTTCAACTAAAATTTGAGGCTGTACGTCCGTGATGCAGGTATAAACAAAAATGTCGGCCATCTGGAAATAATTAGGCATTTCTTGATAAGGCATCTCGCCGGTAAAAATAATTTTGTCTTCTAGTTTGAGTTTATAAACTGATTTTTCAAGATCTTTTTTAGCCGGTCCATCGCCAACGATGAAGAGAATAACCCGACTATTTCTCATTTGAATCAGTTTAAATGCTTTGATTAAGAATTCAATGTTTTTTTCTTTGGCAACTCGGCCGGCAGTTAAAAGAATTATTTGATTTTCACTTATACTAAATTTTTTTCTGTCTATTTTAGTTTTGCCTCTAAATTTTGCGATATCAATTCCGGACGGAATTATTTCGAAATTGCTTTTTAGGTTTTTGAAATAGCTTCTTTTTATCTCCTTAGTTGGGATGATTATTCCGTTACAGCGAGAGACAAAGTCCTGTAAATACTTATTGACTGTTCTAAGAGTGATTTCTTCAGGAAGAAACGGCAGATAACTGAGGGTGTAGCGGTCATACTGGGTATGAAAAGTAAAGATTAAGGGAATGTTAAACCTTTTAGCGTAAAAGTGAGCGCTTTCACCTACATAAAAGGGATGCTGAGTATGAATAATATCGAAGTTTGCCTCTTTGATCATTTTAAAGATCTTTGGAGAAAAGGTAATCGGTAAAGGTAGAAAAACTCCTTTAGCTCTAATGTTTATGGACGGGAAATTGACTATTTTACAATCGGAAGGGTATAGATAATTCCTAGCTTTAGGGGCAAAAACATAAACGTCATGACCAAGTTGTGTTAGGCCCCGCCGAAGATTTTCCATTGCGGTAACAACACCGTTGACGGTGGGAAAATAGAAATGAGAAAAAAGAGCAATCCTCATGGATTGGGTTAATGATAGCTGGTATAATCAAATCAGTCAAAGGAAGAAACTATGCCCGAACTCCCCGAAGTAGAAACCATTAGATTACAGTTAAATCAAGTCCTTAAGGGCTTGAAGATTGTAGGAGTTGAAGTTCTGAGTTCGAAAAACTTTATCGGATCGGTAAATGATATCGTTGGCGAAAAAATATCAAGCGTTGAAAGAAGAGCTAAAATCATTCTTATTAAGTTGAGTCATAATAGATGCCTAGCTATTCATTTAAAAATGACCGGCCAGTTGATCTTTAGAGATATGGGACTAAAAGAAGATGCGATTGGAGATCAAAACAACGGACCATTTGCAGTAAGGGAGATGCCGAATAAATATACCAGGGTGATTGTGGAGTTTACCAGTGGGGCTAAGCTTTATTTTAACGATTTAAGGAAGTTCGGCTGGATGAAGGTAATTGGGATCAGGGATGGGAAGTCAGGAATTAAGGATAAATACGCCAATCTTTCCGAACTGGCTAATTTAGGACCGGAAGCAATCGATGAAAAAACCTTTAGTCTGGAATATTTGAAAAAAATCTTTAGCAAAACCAAAAAGGCAATTAAGTTAATTTTACTTGATCAGGGAAAAATTGCCGGCATTGGCAACATTTACGCCAATGAAGCGCTTTTTCTTGCCGGTATCAAGCCCGAAAAACTAGCCAATCAGTTAAACGAAAAAGAAATTGAGAAATTGAGAAATTCGGTGATTAAAATCTTAAAAGAGGCAATTAAACATCAGGGAACTTCCGATAAGGACGAAGCCTATCGGCAAACAACCGGCGAAAAAGGCAGTCATCAAAATTATCTTCAAGTTTATGGACGTGAAGGAAAAAAGTGCCGTCAATGCGGCAAAGAAATCAAGCGAATTAAGATCGGTGGTCGGGGAACGTTTTATTGCCCTAATTGTCAGAAGTAAGAAGATGTAGAAATTATTTATCATTATCTGCTATAAGTAAACTGTACTTGATTATATATTGTCTCTTAGTTAATAATTATAGTAATCTCTAGAATTAGAAGGGGGTGAGAAAATGTTTTTTGGAAGCATTTTTTTCTTTATCTTAATTATCGGCGGAATTATCCTGATCCGCTTCATCCGTATTATCGACCAATATGAACGGGGAGTGGTTTTAACGTTGGGTAAATACACGAATACATTGTTACCGGGTTTGAATTTCATTATTCCGGTAATTCAAAGGTTAATTAAAGTCGATATCCGAATAACGACCGTTGATATTCCCCAACAGGAAGTGATTACTCAAGATAACGTACCGGTGGGAATTAATGCCGTTGTCTACTTTCATGTCGAGAAAGTCGAAGATGCCGTTCTGAAGATTCAAAACTATACCTATGCGGTTTCTCAATATGCCCAAGCGGCTTTAAGAGACGTTATCGGTGGCGTAGAGCTCGATTCGCTTTTGGCGGAAAGGCAGAAAATCGCTGAGGAAATCAAAAAGATCGTTGACGAAGAGACTAATGCCTGGGGAATCAATGTCACCGCGATAAAGATTCAGGATATCGAGCTGCCGGCAGACATGAAACGATCGATGGCTAAGCAAGCTGAGGCAGAAAGAGAAAGACGAGCTGTAGTCATCCGGGCTAATGGGGAATTAGAGGCCTCTAAGAATTTACAGCAAGCAGCCGCTAATTTGGCACAATCGGGAGCAATCTCCCTGCGGACGTTACAGACAATCGAGGGAACCACTGCTAATCCGGCCAACACGGTTGTCTTTGCCCTGCCGGTTGAAGTTTTGGAGGGATTTAAGAGGTTGGTCGGAAAAAAATAACCCGCTTTTATCTTGGTCAGGTGAAATTCTGACTGAATCGTTATTTTACTTCCTGAAGGAATTCCGTAGCCAATTGAGCGGTAGTATCCTGCAGCTCGTAAAATTCTTTCCAAACCATAACGATTTCCGCGCCGTTAAAGACGGCCGATTGCACTTCGCGGAGAGTATCGCCGCCACCGATAGCGACCAAAACATCAAAAGTCCCTTTAATTTTATTAATTTGGTGAATAGGAACCGGTTTATTTCCCCGATCAGTCTCATCAACTCCGCGATGGAGCATGACGACGGTCGGAAGTTTCTTTAATCTTCTTAATACTTTATAGGGTTGGTTAACATTCATCATATCGACGATAGAATCAATTTTCTCTTCCAGACAGGCTTTAATCAGCAGATCAATTGTTTCGACCGGAGCTTGACCCAGTACGGTTATGGCATTGGCCCCGGCTCGGGCCGCTATCCCGACCTCGGTTGCGCCCCGATCCATAGCTTTATAATCAGCGATAATATAAGGAAATAATCGATTTTCCGGTTTAGTTCCCAGCAGATTGATTTCGTTTCCCTTTAAAAGTTGGATGATTTGGTTTAAATTTTTAGTGGGAGTCGGTGATAGATTAGTGCCCCAAAGTTTTTGTTCCCACCAATTTTTAATTCTTCTGATTCCGGTTTCTCCATAAGCTTTTAAAAGGGGAGTGCCGGCCTCAATCAGGATTCGATCATTGACCGGCAGCTGGTTGATAATTCTTTGCGCCTGGTCAAGAGTGCTGTTCAAGGCAATCTGGAGATATTTTTTCTTCTTAGAAAGCATATAAGGTTATTTTCCAGTATAATACTTCTAGTTTAGCATAAAGATATGGTTATAAAAAAGATTAAGCTTAAAAACTTCCGGAGTTTTTCGGAACAGGTATTTAATTTTTCTGCAGGAATAAACTTGATTGTCGGAAAAAATGCTTCCGGCAAAACTAATATTTTGGAGGCAATTTATCTTTTAACCAGAGGCCATTCTTTTCGCGGTGGTCGCGATGAAGATATGGTTGCCTACCAAACTGAAATAGCCAGCATTAACGGGCGGATCGCTCTTCCGGTTACCGGTCCCGGCAGGCCAATTGAGGAAGTTTTGGAAATCGTTTTGACAAGAGGGAAAGTCGGAGGGATAAAAGCTCCTCGTAAAAAGTATCTGGTTAATGGAGTCGGAAAGAGAGCGATGGATTTTGTCGGTCTTTTGCGGGTAGTCATTTTTAACCCCGAAGATTTAGAAATAGTCATTGATAGCCCTTCAATCAGAAGAGATTACCTTGACAGTGTACTCGAACAGACTGACCGGGAATATTTTCGGGCATCGTTGTCTTATAAAAAAGGTTTGCGTCAGCGCAATAAACTTTTAGAACAGATTAGGGAAAGACAGCGGGATCGCTCCTCCCTCTTTTTTTGGGACCGGCTGCTGGTCGAAAACGGCTGGATTATTAGCAGGAAGAGAGAAGAATTTATTCAGTTTATTAACAACCAGCCGGACTATTTTGGTGACTTGGAAATCGAATATGATCGAAGTTTGATTTCAACGGAGAGATTGGCCCAGTATCAAAACGAAGAGATTGCCGCCGCAATGACATTAGTCGGGCCTCATCGGGACGAGATCAAATTTAGAATTAAAAATGAGAAATTAAAGATGGGGTCGGTGAGAGATTTATCAATTTATGGCTCGCGTGGAGAACAAAGACTGGCAGTTTTCAGTTTGAAAATGGCCGAACTTGAATTTATGGCTGAAAAAACCTCAAGTCGGCCAGTCCTTCTGTTGGACGATATTTTTTCAGAATTAGACCAATCTAACCGGGAGCGGCTTATTGAGGTGGTGCCCAAACAACAGACGATTATTACCACCACTAGCGCCAAAGTAATTGATTCAAAATTTAGAGAAGGAATTGACAGGATCAAATTAGCCTAAGATGTTTCCTGAAAAGAACCTTAACTTTTTACTGGTTGTCTTAATCCAGAGATTGGGATTTAATAGAGGAGAGACTGTTTAACATGCACAAAAAATGGGAGTTTTTAATTTTTCTATCTTTTTTAACCCTTTTTGTTATTCTTCTGTGGAAGATGGTGCCAAGGCCACGAAACGAATCAGAGAAAGATGAGATAGATATAAACGGATACCAGTTTAGCGATCGGCTAATATCTCCGTCTCCATTCCAGCCTGTTTTTGATGAAACGAAACCAGAACCGAGTCCAACACCGGGATCTCGGCTAAGAATAATTTCCGAGTCGGCTCAAGCAGGAGAGGGAATTACTCATCTTGCCAGAAGAGCTTTAAATGAGTATCTAAAACAACGCAGTTACGAGAGTGAATTAATAAGTGACCAAGGAAAATGTATAGAAAACGATCTTCAAAAGAAAATCGGAAGTAAACTTCTTGAAGTTAGTGAAATTATCGAATTTCCAATCTATCTAATTGAACAAGCGTTATATTCTTGTCTATATCGAGATAATTCAATGTTTCGCGCCGGTTCAGGTCTTAAGTTTGACGGGGTTAATGATTTCGTTTCCGTCAGTAATTTTTCCTCATTAAATATCGGAGAAGGGGATTTCTCAGTGGAAGCTTGGATCAAGGCAACCGAGGGTTCGGCAAATGTTGACAGATTCGTTGTTAGTAAGGGAGAAATTGGTTATACAGGCTATAATTTAGGACTGGAAAATGGGGGGTATATTTTTTTTCGGGTGAATAACTTCTACGTTGGTAGCCAGGGAACGATGAACGATTATGCAGATTGGGTGGTAACGCCAGCCCAAGAGGTGGATGATGGTCTATGGCATCATCTGACTGGGGTTCAAGAAGGCAATTATTTACGGATTTATCTGGATGGTGACCAAATTGCCTATAAGAAGATATGGAAAACAATCGGGAAAGATACTTCTTATAATATGGCCATCGGTTCTCAATCAGACCAACCAACGCGTTTTTTTATGGGTTCAATTGATGAAATTAGAATTTGGGAGATTGCTCTTGATCAGAGTCAAATCCGGGAGAATATGTTCAGGCAAATTAATCCTGACCAGACAGTTGGCTTAATCGGCTACTGGCGTTTAGATGAAGGGAGCGGTCAGAAATTTTATGATACCAGTTCAAATGGCAATAACGGTATTTTGGGCAATGATAACTTGCTTGGCGACGATGATCCAAGTTGGGTTACTGGGTTTTTAACAAGATAAGAAGAGCGATTTCAGTTAAAGAACCTTTGGGCTACTTCGACAGATAGGAATTCTTGTTTATTTCTAACCGTTTTCCTAAACCCGCCTGGATTAAATATCTGAAAGAAAGTTTGGAAAAAATTACCTTACTCTAGTTTTTCCCAAAGACGCCAAAAGAGATCTTTTTGGTAGTTAATGGGTGATTGATATATTCTACAATAGAATAAGACGATATATGAAAAGTGTAAGAATTACTAAAAGGCAAAAAAATCTCATTGAAAAAGGAGCTACCGCTTTAGCGACGTCAGATTTGGACAATCGACCAAACGTAATTGTAGTTGCTTGTTGTAAGGTGGTGGATAGAGATAAGATTTTGATTACTGATAATTTTATGAACAAGACAAGGAGTAATTTATTAAAGAACAATCGAGTAGCGATTGCGGTTTGGAGTAAGGATTGGAAAGAAGGTTACCAGTTTAAGGGAAAGGTGCAATATTTTACTTCAGGAAAATGGAAGAGAATAGTCGATGAAGATCCGGACAACAAGGAGTTGGCTCATAAAGCAGCGGTTTTAGTAAAAGTTGATGAAATTTGGGATCTGGCTGAACCGAAATTAATTATCAAAAGATAGCTTTCATTAAATTTTTTATCAAATCTTCTATTTGTTTATTCACTATCTTGTTGACTTGCGGAAATTATGCAATAATAAAAAACAGATCAGACAATCGTATTACATTTCAAATTCATAATGTACTCCCCTCAGTTCACGATCACTAGCGAAGTATTAAAAAACATCAGTAATATCGAAGTTTCCCGGGAGATTATTCTTAATGCGCCTTTGATTCCTGCTTATACGATGAAGTTTCGAAATGAAGCACTGACTAGAACAGTCCACTACGGCACCCATCTTGAAGGAAATGAGCTGAGTTTAAATCAGGCGGCTAAAGTTTTAGAAGGTGAACAGATAATGGCCCGCGACCGTGATATTCAGGAAGTGATCAACTATCGAAAAGTCATTCAATTTATTGACGACTTGGCTACCAGTCAAAAAAAGGAAAATAAGGAAGATCAATGGCATTATAGCCAGAAAATAATTAAAAAGATTCACTTTCTAATCTGTGATCGAATTATTCCCGATGACAAGCGGGGTCGGTACCGGGAAAGCCAGGTGATATTAAGAGAAACGAGAACCGGAGAAATTTTTTTCCGGCCGCCGCCAGCTGTCGAAGTCGATTATTTAATGGAAGACTTTATCAGCTGGTTAAATCTAAAAAAAGGCCAAGAAGTTCATCCGGTCCTGCGAGCCGGAATTGCTCATTATGCTTTATCAGCAATTCATCCTTTTGTTGAGGGTAACGGCAGAACAGCCCGGGCATTTGCCACACTGATTCTTTTTGTTGAAGGTTATGATATTAAACGTTTTTTTGCGCTGGAGGAGTATTTCGATCGTGATGCCGCCAGTTATTATCAGGCGCTTTTTAAAGTTTCGTCTCAAAGTAAAGATTTGGGGAAGCGAGATTTAACTCCTTGGCTTGGATATTTTACCCAGGTTATGGCAATCGAGTTGTCAAAGATCAAAGAAAGAATCAAAGGCTTGTCGCTTGATGTAAAATTTAAGGGCAAACTAGGTCGGCAGATTCCCTTAAATGAGCGCCAGATCAGGTTGATCGAGTATTTGGAGGAATACGGACAGTTAAAAACCGGCGAGGCAAGAAAAATGATGCCCGGATATAGCGAAGATACTGTGCTCCGCGATTTGAATTATTTTGTGGAAAGAGGGATCATTAAGAAAAAGGGCAAAACTAAGGGAGCCCGTTATATTATGAAGACTTAAAAAAGGCCTGATGACGACTAAAGATCCGCAATTTTTATATATGGTTTTAATCCTGCCGACTCTTTTTGGTCTTACCTTAGTGGGGGAGGGTTTAAATAAAATCTTAAAAAGCGAGAGAATGGGTTGGTTATCAATTATCTTCGGAGTTCTTTTTATTGGTGTGGTAGTCTTTGCTTTTATTTTTTTCTCCCAGAATTTGGTCGGATGGTAGGGATACAAGATTGACCTGATTTCTGACTAATTTCAAGTTGTAGGATATCGGTAAAATGAGGTTTCAAAGGTTAGCTAGCTATTTTTCTCAATTGGAATCGACTGCTTCCCGGCTGGAGATCACCCGAATATTGGCCCGCCTTTTTAAAGAAGCGGAATGTGAAGAAATCGGCAAGATTTGCTACCTTTCTTTGGGGAGGTTGGCGCCTCTTTATGAAACGATTGAGTTTAACCTAGCAGAAAAGATGATGCTGAAAGTTTTAGCACAAAGTTTCGGTGAAAAGAAAGAGGAGATTAAGAAGAAATATAAACAAGTCGGGGATTTAGGAGAATTGGCATATAGAATTAAAACGCAGCAAACAAAAAGGATAAATAACCGGTCCAAGATCTCTATTTCATATGTTTATGGGAAATTACTGGAAATTGCCGGTGAGTCAGGGGAGGGTTCGGTTGAAAGAAAGATAAATAGAATGATGGCGCTCTTGAGTGAGATGGATGCTTTAAGTATCAAGTATGTAGTACGGATTACTCTTGGCAAACTTAGGCTTGGATTTTCCGATATGACAATTATGGACGCGCTTTCCTGGTTACTGGTTGGAGACAAAAGTAAGAGGCAAGAAATTGAAGCTGCCTATCAGGTTCGGGTTGATGTTGGTCAAATTGCCCGGTTGGTAAAGAAAAAAGGGATTTTCGGTCTTAAGGATGTTAGTGTTCAGGTTGGAACCCCGGTCATGCCGGCCCTTTGTCAACGGCTGCCTAATGTCGAAGAGATGATTGAAAAAATGTGTCCATCGGGCACCGAGCAGGTAGCCGTCGAGCCAAAATATGATGGTGCCCGTCTTCAGATTCATTTTAGCAAAAAGAAAAAGTGGCAGTTGAAAGAAGATCAGCTTGCCTTTGACTTTCAGCCGGCGGGATTTGTGAGAACTTTTACCAGGAATTTGGAAAATAATACTCATATGTTTCCCGATTTGGTTCGGGCGATATTTAAGGAGACAAAAGTTTCCGAGGCAATTCTTGATTGTGAGGCCGTTGGTTATGATCCCAGGTCGGGTAAGTTATTGCCTTTCCAAGAAACCATGAAACGGAAAAGAAAATACGAAATTACCAAAACCGCCCAGTCTGTTCCGCTTCGCTTTTATTGCTTTGATATTATCTATAAAGACGGAAAAGATTTGTTAAAAATGCCATTTGCCCAGAGACGGGAAGTCCTGACTCGGATAGTTTCCGCGTCAGGAAAAACGATCACCATTTCGCCACAGATTGTAACCTGTAATCCTGGCGAGATTCGGTCTTACCATGACGAGCAAATTAGAAAGGGACTTGAGGGAGTAGTAGTCAAAAAATGGGACGCACCTTACGATCCGGGGAGGCGAGGTTATACTTGGGTGAAGTTTAAAGCCGAGAAGGGCAAAAAAGGGGCAGGACTGGCAGATACATTAGATTGTTTAGTCATGGGTTGCTATCGCGGGAAGGGAAAAAGAACAAGATTTGGGATCGGAGCCTTCTTAGTCGGGATTAGGAATAAAGATATTTATCAGACAGTTTCAAAAATCGGGACGGGATTATCGGATGAACAATGGCAGGAAATGTATCGCAGGTGCGAGGAGGCAAAGACAGACAAAAAACCAACAGAATATCAGGTTCCTAAAGAATTAATTCCCGACTCCTGGTGTTATCCGGAAATTGTTGTCGAAATTGAAGCGGATAACATCACCAAATCACCGCTTCACGCTGCCAAATATGCCTTGCGTTTCCCGAGATTGGTTCGATTCCGAGATGATAAATCTCCGGATCAGGTAACGACGATCAAGGAGACAGAGAATCTTAATAAACTTCAAAGGTAATCATATTATTGATTCAACTCATTTTACGGTATTTTTTATTAAGCAGCAGCAGCAGATTAAGAATCTTTGAATGGTCTCTTTTTCCCTTTTTTTACCTTACTTTCTATGGTAGCATAAAAGAATGGAAAAGAAGGAATTTATTCAAGCTGGCTTGACTTCTGTTGAAGCGACGGAAAAATTAAAAAAATTCGGTTTGAACCAGCTAGAGCCGACAAAAAAAATTTCTACATTCAAAATTTTTCTTGATCAGTTTACCTCACCCTTAGTGTACATTCTGGTGATTGCCGGCTTAATAACGCTTTTTTTAAGGGAATTCACTGATAGCTTGATTATTTTTGCAGCCGTTTTTTTGAATACCCTGCTGGGTTTTTACCAAGAGAAAAAAGCCCAGAGAGCGCTTGAAGCTCTTCGTACTTATTTAGTTCAGAAAGTCAGAGTAGTAAGAGATTCCCGTGTTCAGCTTATCGATGCCCGCCAGCTGGTGCCTGGAGATGTTGTGATTTTGTCCATTGGTGTCAAAGTTCCTGCAGACGGATTAATTATTGAGGGCGTTGACCTCTCGGTGAATGAGGCTATTTTGACTGGGGAGTCAATACCGGTAAAAAAGACAAAAGTCAAAAACAGAATGTCAGAGATATCAACGGAAGACCGGTTTATAGATAAAATTGGGAACGAATACCGAGTATTTGCAGGGACAACCGTGGTTACCGGTATCGGTAAGATGCTGGTAACTGGCACCGGAATGAAGACTGAAATCGGTAAAATCGGTCAGGCGGTCGGTGAGGTGGGAGACGAGAAAACGCCGCTTCAGGATCAGTTAGCCCAATTAGCCAAAACCTTAACAATAATTTTAGGAATAACCTGTATTTTAATTTTTATCATCGGTTTGAGGCAGTCAAGGGATCCGATTGAAATGTTTAAGATTAGTGTCGCCGTGGCAGTGGCGGCAATACCTGAAGGACTGGTAGTTACCCTAACGGCAATTTTGGCTATCGGTATGCAACGGATTCTTGCCCGAAAGGCGTTGGTAAGAAAATTGATAGCAGCAGAAACCTTAGGGAGTGTCAGTGTTATTTGCGCAGATAAAACAGGGACTTTAACAGAAGGCAAAATGAGAGTCGTCGAGGCGTTGATTAATGATCAATTGCCGGATTCCAAGCAAGTGATAATTCAGGCAGCAATTTTATGCAACGATAAACGGGATCCGCTAGAGACAGCTATGCTTCAATGGGCTGAAAAAAAATTAAAAAAGAAAAATGTAACAATAAAAGATATTGAAAAGAGATATTTGCGGACGGACGAGGTCCCGTTTTCATCGGAAAAAAAATATATTGCTACGTTGCATAAGATTAAGAATGGACCGAAAATCCAAAATCTTCTTTTTGTCTCCGGTGCTCCAGAGATGGTTCTTAAAATGTCTCGGATTACAGCTAAGGAAGAAAAATCATGGTTGGAAAATTTAAACGATTATGCCAATAAAAGTTACCGTCTGGTCGGTTTTGCTTTTAAGGAGATTGAGGGTAAAGAAAACTGGAAAAAAGAAATTGGCGGGTTTAGCTGGTTGGGTATTCTGGTCTTTGAGGATCCGATAAGAAAGGGAGTAGAGGACGTTATTCAATTAATCAAAAATGCGGGGGTCGATTTAAAGGTGATTACCGGAGATTATCTTAATACTGCGGCATCGGTTTTCAACCGCTTAAAGATTAGAGACGGACCTCTTCAGCCGGAAGAGATGATTACTGGTGAGGAATTAGACGGGCTTTCACAACAGGAACTCAAGGATAAAGTAAAAAAGATCATTCTTTTCGCCCGGACTTCGCCGCAACAGAAGCTGAAAATCGTTAATGCTTTAAAGGAAAACGCTGAAGTTGTTGCCATGATGGGGGATGGAGTAAATGATGCTCCGGCTTTAGCAAAGTCGGATATCGCTATTGTGGTTAACGAGGCTTCGGATGTTGCCAAAGAAACTGCCGATATGGTTTTATTGGATTCGCGCTTTGAGACAATTGTTTATGCGATTGAAGAAGGTCGGGCAATTTTTGAAAATATCAAAAAAGTGATTTTATATCTGCTTTGCAGTAGTTTTACGGAAGTCATTTTAATAGGTGGATCAATGCTGTTTGGCTTGCCTTTACCTGTTTCCGCTGCTCAAATTTTATGGGTGAATTTAGTCGAGGATTCTTTGCCTAGTATTGCCTTAGCTTTTGAACCGGAAGAAAAAGAGGTAATGGACGAACCGCCTCGTCCGCGAAACTTTCCGATCCTTGATTTAGAGATGAAAACGCTGATTTTCATAGTTGGTTTTTTTACCGACTTACTACTTTTGATGTTAGCTTATCTGTTACATAAAAATATTATTCACTTTAGCCACGGCCGATCGGTTGTCTTTATTGCATTAGGCATTGATTCTCTTTTTTACGTCTTTTCCTGCCGTTCATTAAGAAAACCTATTTGGCAGAAAAAACCCTGGGAAAATAAGTTATTGGTTCTATCTGTGTTTATCGGGCTATGGATGCTAGTTTTGGCGATTTACTACCCACCCTTAAAGCGATTATTAAAAACCGAAAGTTTGGAATGGTCGGAATGGGTTTTTATTTTCTTCTTGAGCATGTTTAAAGTTTTGCTGATCGAGATAACAAAGTATATTTTCATTCTAGGCAGAAAGAAAGTATAATCAAATGATTTGAGGTGAAATTTGATAATGATACCACTAGTTAGTTTCCTACTCATTGCCGTTTTCTCTTTATTATTAATTAAAGCGACGGATATTCTCATAGTAAACTTAAAAAAACTGGCTGATGCGACGCGTTTGGGTGAATTTGCGGTTACTTCTTTTATCTTGGCTTTAGCAACTAGTTTGCCAGAGCTATTTGTCGGAATTAGTGCGGCGATCGAAGGCTCTCCAAATCTTTCTTTAGGTAATGTTATCGGGTCAAATATTGCCGATTTGTCTCTAGTAATCGGTGGGGCGGCAATAGTAGGCGGCAGTCTGTCCGTTCAAGGAATCTTTTTGACCAGAGATGTCTTTTATGCTTTTTTGGCCGGAGCCGCACCAATGCTCTTGCTCTTCGATAAGAATCTCTCCCGGATTGACGGCCTAATACTGTTGGCTCTTTATGGATTTTATAACGTTTCCGTTTTGTCCCAGAGGGTGGGAAGGATTGCTGAGGAAAGAGGGAGAGAAGAGAGTATACTGAGAAAAATAATCCGCCGCCTAAATTACGGACCATCAACTTGGCAGTTGCAGGAGTTGGGCTGGATTTTTTTTGGGGCAGCTCTGCTTCTTTTCTCTTCGGACATGATAGTGCGATCGGCGATCGACTTAGCTTCAGGTTTAAATCTGCCTTTACTGCTGATCGGATTATTTTTGGTTTCCGCAGGCACTTCGTTGCCGGAGTTAGTTTTTGAAATTAAGGCCGTCAAGGAACGTAAGCCGAGTATGGTTTTCGGCGATCTCCTGGGTTCGATAGTAGCCAACGGTACTTTAGTTATTGGTATTACCTCCTTAATTTCTCCTTTTCAGATACGGGCCTTTGCCGATTATCTTTTGGCAACCATGGTCTACGTGATGATTTTTGCCCTTTTTTACCTCTTTATCCGCACTAAAAAAAAGTTAGAACGTTGGGAGGGTTTTGTTCTTTGCCTGGTTTTTGTCTTCTTTCTTATTTTAGAGGTTATACGGTGATCAAGGTATGGAGCTTATTGCCGATCTCCATTTACATAGTAAATACTCACGCGCCGTTTCTCCCCAAATGGTGATTTCTGAGATTGCTGACTGGGCGGATATCAAAGGGATTAAGTTAGTAGGCATCCCTGATTGGACCCATCCTCTTTGGATTAGAGAATTAAAGGCAGATTTAGTCGAGGTCGGTGAGGGAATTTTTGCTTATAAAGAAAGGAGAGACGGCCCGAAGTTTATTCTAGTGACGGAAATTTCCAGTATTTACTCTCAAGCAGGAAAGACTCGTCGGATTCATAATTTAGTTTTTGCTCCCGACTTTGAAATCGTGGGTAAAATCAACGAAGCGTTGAGGAACAGGGGTGCGAACCTTCTTTCTGACGGCCGGCCGATAATCGGCCTATCGGCCAAAGAATTGGCGGAGACGGTTTTGTCAATTGATGCTGATTGTCTGATTATTCCGGCCCATGCTTGGACGCCGTGGTTTTCTTTGTACGGTTCAAATTCCGGTTTTGACTCAATCAAGGAATGCTTCGGGGAATTTAGTTCTCAGATATCTGCCATTGAAACAGGTTTATCTTCAGATCCGGCAATGAATTGGCGAATTGAAGAGTTGGATGATCGAGCAATCGTTAGTTTTTCCGACGCCCATAGTCTTGCCAAATTAGGCCGAGAGGTAACCGTATTTAAACTCAAAAGTCAAAACTCAAAAGTCAAAACTTTGTCTCGAGAATTGAAAATTAATTATCAGGACATTATCGGGGCGATTAAAAAAGATTCGGCGAGCGATTGGGAAATCGGCTATACGATTGAGTTTTATCCTGAAGAAGGGAAGTATCATTGGACCGGTCATCGCCAATGCGGGGTGAGGCAGTCGCCGGAGGAGACAAGAAGATTGGGGGCAACCTGCCCTGTTTGCGGGCGCAGATTAACAATTGGGGTGATGCATCGGGTCGAACAATTGGCAAAAAGAGAACAGAGATCAGAGGCTAAAGAGGGGAAAACAGGAATTAAGTGGCTTTGTTGCGACAACCGTCCTCCTTATGTGATGCTAGTGCCGTTATTAGAGGTTTTATCTGAAGCTTTAGAAACTGGTATTTCAAGCCAAAAAAATATTAATGAGTATAATCGTTTGACAAGTCTTTTTGGGGGAGAATTTTCGGTCTTGCTTAAAACGCCGATTGCGGAAATTACCAAGTCAAGCGGAGAGCGTATCGGCGAAGCGGTTCGACGGGTCCGGTCAGGAGAGATCGTTGTCGATCCGGGATATGACGGTGTTTTTGGGAAAGTAGCGGTTTGGCAGGAGCAGGAAGGAAAAGGGGAAGAGAAAAAACAAATGAGCCTGTTTTAAATTCCTATAAAAAGAATATTTCCAGTTGACACTTTCTCTTTTCTAATGTTACGCTAGAAATAGCCCATCTTCTTGGTTGTTGGTTTGAGTGTACTGGTAGTTTATTGGTATTTATTAACTTTTATCAAGCGTGAAGGAGGTGATAAAACAAATGGCAACTGAAGAAAAAAAAGGGACTGGTCTGCCTAAAAATACTGCCGCCGCTTTATCTTATTTTGGGCTTTGGGTGACCGGGATTCTCTTTCTGATTCTGGAAAAAGATTCTTTTGTCCGCTTCCATGCGATGCAGTCGATTTTGGTTTTCGGTAGTTTAACCGTACTTTCTTTTGTTCCTTTCCTCGGTCTGATTCTGTCACCGGTCTTGATGATTCTCGGTTTCGTGTTATGGCTGGTTCTAATCTATAAAGCCTATCAGGGAGAAGAATTCAAGCTACCATTGATCGGAGATTTTGCCAAAAAGCAGCTCGGGAAAATGAAATAAAGAAAAAAGAAGGAAAATGAGAGTAAAAAGAGAAATCAAAAACTCTGAGTTTAGTGGTGCAGGGGAGGTATTGAATAAAAAAGAAAGTAGCAAAAAAGGGAAAATCCCCAAATTCGAGAAGATAGCAGTATTTATAGTCTGTTTGTTTGTACTCCTGATTGTTTCTTATTTTTGGTGGTTCGGAAGTAGGTCGGGTTTCTGCGGTGGATTTATGGGCACCGGTTGCCCGCCGGGTTTTGTTTGCCGTTACCAGAGTGGAGACACGGGGAAATGCCTGCCGTTTTTTATGTGGCGGTTGAAAAGGAAGCAACCGGATGGAAGCCAAAATCTTTCGCCAGCGCCCGTATCAGAGACTTCCGAGTCAGAATCAAAGCAAGCTGAGGGTAAATTTTGCGGTGGAATTGCCGCCAATCTGCCCGAATTCCAGTGTCCGACAGGTTACCGTTGTCAACTTGAAGGCAATTATCCCGACGTCGGGGGAAAATGTGTTTCGATCACGCTGTTTTAGAACTCTTCAATACTTCTTAACTTCCGGCTAGTTAAAGTTTTACATTACTTTTGTTATACTGTTGCTGATGGTTTTTAGGGATAGAGACGAAGCTGGAAAGAAATTGGCACAGAAATTAGCCAAATGCAGAAAAAGTAAACCGCTTGTTCTGGCAATTCCCAGGGGAGGGGTGGTGATTGGAAAAGAGATTGCCGATTTTCTTTCCTGTCCGCTTGATATAATCGTTACCAAAAAACTCGGAGCACCACATGAACCGGAGCTGGCAATCGGCGCTGTTGACCCTGATGGTGATATTGTAATAGACGATCGCCTGGCTAAAATAGTCGGTGCCGACAAAGGCTATATCAAACAGGAGGCAAGTATTAAAAAAGAGGAAATATTAAGAAGAATGAGACTTTTTCGGCCGGGAAAAGAAGATTTGTCGGTCGGTGGTAAAACCGTTATTCTTACCGATGACGGAATTGCGACCGGAGCGACCATGGAGGCTGCTATCCGGTATGTTATAAAAAAATCACCGAAAAAAATCATACTGGCTATACCGGTGGCCTCGCCGGAGTCAATCAGCAAGCTTAAGGATTTGGTTGATGAAGTTGTTTGTTTGGAGGAGCCGTCTTTCTTTTCGGCCGTTGGTCAATTTTACCAAGATTTCCCACAAATAAGTGATGAAGAGGTACTTAAGATTTTGACTTTTCAACCTACGTGAGTTAATTATAAGAAATAAAAGATTCCGAGGTCTTTTGATATCTAGAGCTTTAATTATAAAGGAGGTTTTATATGATGAAATTAATAATCGGACTCGGTAATCCGGGTAAAAAATACGAGGATACCCGTCATAATTTAGGTTTTTTAGTGGTTGATGAGATTGCCAGGCATATTAAACGGAAGATGCGACGTCCGGATTTACAATTTAAAACTTGGAGAAAATTCAATTCGGAGGTTCTTTCTCTAGCAGCTGATATCCTGCTGGTTAAACCGCAGACTTTTATGAATGAATCAGGATCGGCCGTCGGTAAATTGGCCGGTTTTTATAAAGTGGAACCGGAAGATATCTGGGTGATTCATGACGACGTCGATCTGCCTTTAGAGAAAATAAAGATTGTTAAAAGCCGGGGATCGGCTGGCCATCAGGGAGTAGCGTCAATTATCAAGCAACTGGGGGCAGCAGATTTTGTCCGGCTTCGTTTAGGGATCGGCCATCCTCATGCCGGTCAGCGCATGGAAGGAGGTAAAAAAATAATTAAGTTTGATACTCCGGAGGAAATGGAAGATTTTGTTTTAGCTCCTTTTATGCCAACCGAAGCAGACGAGGTCAGAAAATTAGTCAAGAAAGCTGTTGAGGCAATTAGCCTTGCTCTCAAGAAGGGGATTAAGGCAGCTATGAACCGATATAATTAAGTGAAAAATTAGAAATAATGAATCACTATCCCGAAGAAAACGGTGGTATTTCTAAGAGATTACCTAGAGGTTTTCAACCCTTACCAGGTTATAGTGGATTATATTTATCGACTGCTTTCAGAAGTTTAGGAATGGATTTAATCAGCCTTTTTATTCCTCTGTATATCTTAAATCTCACCGGTAACGTTTTTTCGATTTTTTTGTTCTATAGCTTATATCATTTTATTTGCGTTGTTACCAACTATCCGACAGCTGTTTTAACTAAACGGTTTGGAATTGATCTGGTTGGTTTTTTAGGAGCAATGACCAGGGCGGTCTTTATTTTTTTTCTGATTAAAGCGGAAAGCCAGATTTCTTTTCTGTGGTTGGCGGCGATATTTTGGGGAACGTCAGTTTCGCTAATCTGGTTACCTTTTCATTATTCCTTTACCATCGCAGAGCAAGAAGATAAAAAGTATGGCAAAGAAGTTAGCCAATATCAAATTGTCAGTAGAATCACCGGTCTTATCGGGCCGGTTACCGGGGGATTGGTTATTTCTTCGTTGGGATTTGGACCACTTTTCCTATTTGCCATTATTCTAACAATTTCTTCTGGTATTCCCCTTTTTTTTGACACCATTAAGAGAAAAGGAATGAGACTTTCACTGGCTAAAATTACCCAACATATGACAAGGAGAGGAAAGACTAAATTTTGGCTTTCCTTTGTTGGAGGCCAACTTGAAGGGGCAGTCTTAGGATTAGTCTGGCCACTTTTTATTTATCTGGTTGTTAAAAATTACGGAACAGTCGGCCTGATTAAATCTGGTGCTTCTATTGTATCGGTAATTCTAGTTTGGTTTTTGGGCAGATGGATTGATAAGAAAGGTAAAGCAATTCTTCGATTGGGAACGATGTTTAATAGTTTTAATGTTTTATTGCGGCCTTTTCTCTTCAGCCCCTTCGCTTTGTTTCTGGTTGATTCGGCTTACGGAATAACCAGCGATTTGGTGATTACGCCCTTTGACTCGGCTTTTTATGAAGCAGCAGTGAAGATGAGGAAACTTGAATTTATCGTGGAAAGAGAGTTTGTGATCCATTCTTCGGCCACATTAATATGTCTTTTTTTAGGATTTTTGTTCACCTTAAAAGTTGACTGGTTCTGGATCTTTGCCTTGGCAGTGGTAGGGATATTAATGCAGAATCTTATTCTGAACGCTGAAGAGCCTGGCTATCTTAATCTGCTTAAACGTTTGTTACGGAGATAAATATTATCGGTATGAAACTTGATAAAACTCAGCAGCGAAATCTTAAAGAGATGCAGTCGATTAAAAGTATTTTAGGTGATTTCGATTGGGATAAAAAGAAATACATCAGCCGGGAATTCCAGGACTATGGTTATCGTTTAGCCGAGCAACTTCATGATCTTTCCCATAAGGCTCTTTATATCAAATTGGCCAAGGAATTACCGCGGGTAATGCTCGAAGAAGCCTTAAACTTCGTTAAAGACGCTCCAAACGTCAAAAGCCGAGCAAAGCTTTTTATGTGGAAGCTAAAGGAGTTAAAGAAAACTAGAGCAATTTAGTCACGAAAATGAAATAATTATCCAGCGACCCTTTCTCTATTCTCGCCATTGACAAAACGAATCTTTCTTCGGTATAATCCTGACTATATCCTGATTAAAAACTGAGTAATCTGGCTTGTATGGAGCCTCAAAAGCAGTATTACTATCCGCTTCCGAAAGAGGCCGTTGAGAATTGTGCGAAGAATATTTTTGGTCCGATATTGACTGGTGAGTGCGTCACTAGTGTTTGGGTTGGTTCGGCTGGCAGAAGAACCGTAATTAAATTTATTATTGAAAATATTGGTCTTTTTAAAGAGATAATTCCTGATTATCAAAAATATCTTCTAGTCTATATTGAACCCCTTGATTTGTTGGAAGAAAGCCTTGCCGCTTATTTACGCCTAGTCGGCCAGTCGGTGATTACTGCTTGTGAAATGAAAAAAAATTGTTTGGGCTCATTTGATAAAAAACAATTCAAAATTTTTAATAACGAAAATGCTAGTTATCCTCAATTGCTGGCAGTTCTGAAACTGCTAATCGGGAACATTACCGGCCACGAACTTAAGGTGGTAATTTTCTTAGGAGAAATTGACGAGTTGCTCTTTGTTAATAGCGTCTTTTGTAATAATTTAAGGTCTTTATGGAATAGCTTCAGTGGTAAGCTTCATTATGTCTTTTTGATCAAGGAAATTAAAATGATTTTTGATAAAGACCGGGTTGGAGAAGAGTTAGGCGAACTTTTCTTACAAAATGTAGTTTATGAGCCTATTAGCAGGCAAAATGCTGATTATGTTATTGACCGGATGAGCTACCGATTTGGTTATTCACCGTCACAGGAAGAAAAAAAAGTGGCAAAGGAGATGTGTGGTGGACATCCCTATTTTTTAAAGGTTACCTGTAAGTTATTGAGTAAGAAAAATGGAACTAAGTCCTTATCGACTCAGGAATTAATTGATCTTTTAAGGAGAAATTACGAGATTCGTTCAGTCGCCCAGCGGATGATTGATGTTCAAACTGATAAAGCCAAAGAAAATCTTAAAAACATTACTGAAGAAAAAATAGCGACTTTAGAAGGCGAGCAGGTGAAGGTTTTAGAGTGGTTAGGGTTAATTGAGAAGGATCAAGATGGATATTATCAACCTTTTTGTCTGCTCTTTCAGGATGCCATTTCGAAAAGAATAATCGAAAAGACAAAAGGGACAAACCAAATAGGAGAATTATCCTATGATGCAAAATCTGGAGCGCTGTCTTTTCGGGGACAATCGATTGAGGAGAAGTTTTCTTGTCAGGAATATGAGGTATTGATTTTTCTCCTTAAGGAAAGAAATAAACTTTGTTCTCGGGATGAAATCAGTAAAGTTCTCTGGGGCAAAGATTCATACGAGAAATATTCCGATTGGGCAATCGATCAGCTAATGAGTAAATTGCGAAAAAAAATTGCAGCTTTAAGAGTAAAAAATGGCCGCCTGATTACAGTTAGGGGTAGGGGATATAAATTTGCTATTGATTAATTGACTAGTTCTCTTTGTCCTTGATTTCTTAGTCTTCTTTTAATTAAGTTTAAAATATAGTCAGTAACATTTGGATGAGTCATGGCTCTTAATCCGTAAAGATTTTCAATTTGAGGGGGATGGGTGGTTAAATAACGATGAGCTAGATTATACGCATGTGTAGAACTAAAAGGAGTCATGCCTCCAAGCAAGAGAAAGTGAATCTCAGAATTGGGAAAATGTGTTCTCATTTGGTCTATTTCGCATGGATCACGGATTAAACGAAGCAAATCCAGGCCACGCAACGCGATAAAAATTTGCCGGTGAAACGCTTGGTTTAAATTCCAACGATCTTGGCCTTGAGTTCTTCCTAAGATCTTGCCACCCCTTCCGTCGGTATCGCCACCAATTACCCGACCGAACTCCCTAAGTCTTGTTTCTACATCTGTTGCGTCGACAAGCTCTTCCATCGAACTGAAAATAATGTTTTGGTTGTCTACTACGCCAGCAAACGTCATTGTCGCCATTCTTTTTCTATCCTCAAAGGCGGTCACCGGTGGTTTAGTACCATCTCTAGCTCCTACTCGTCGTAAGGTATCGTCTCTATTTAGAGAGACTAGTATTTGACTATCTTGTTCAGGATGTAAATCTTGAAGTGCTTGACGGGTACCTGCTACTAATGCTCGATACCCGAGGTGAGGGACATTAGCAAAGCAAGAGAGTGATATTACTGTCGATTGACGGCGAAGATAAGATCGAGGGTCCTTGATGTATACCGGCTGAAGAATCTGAGTCGCTAGTTGTCTATGGTCGTCATAGAAATCTGTTAGGCCAAGATCATCATAATCTCTTTTGGAAAATGTTCTAGCATTACCAATATCTTGATCAAAATTGACTAGTTTGGCTCTGTGAGTGTCCAAAATAAGCTGAGCGGCAATCGGAGTAAGATTAATTTTCGGAGACAATTCAAATGAGGGATATAATAATTCTACACACATATTAAGAAGATGCGTTCTAGGATCAGCCCAATGGAGTTGATGGGCAAAAGATGCTTCCAGCATTTGTCGTGAAATGTGTTGAACGCTCGCTGAACTAAGACCGGTTCTGGATAAATGTTCTTGAGCCAGTAACACCATCGGTCGGCAGAAAATTTGGGATCTTCTTATTACTTCAAGGGGAGCTTCTGGATCTCTGGTTTTTTTAACCCCCTTTTGGGCTGCTGAAATAAACTGATCGGCCCGTCGGAGTTCACTAACCAGGGATTCTTTTTTTCCTCCTTGATGCAAATAGTCAGCTGCTCGTCTATACATTTCCTGCAGGCTTGAAAACGATATTTGACCGACGGTTTCCCAAAGAAGAAATTGAGCGATTAAATCGGGGGTGATAGCAGCCAGGTTACGAAGTGCTCTAATAGCAATAATAGCAATCCTTTCTTTTTCTGGTTCGTTAAAATCCTGCTCTAGTGTTTGAGCGAAAGCTTTACCAATAATTTCTTTTTCTCTACCATCTACGGTACCAGATCTGTAAGCAGTCTGTGCTGAATCACTGATACTTGCTAGTGTTACCGCGGTTTCGGGAGTAACAGGAACGACGATTTGAGTAATTACGCCAATACCAGCCAGTTGTTCCAATAGCTTCCCATCTGGGTTATTTGCTTCTATTGCTTCAACTGCTCTGTAAAATACTCTTAGTGGAGAGTCTTGTTGTCTTTCAATTGCAAGTGTTGCCCTGGTATCATACCACTGTCTTTTAGTAAGATGTTTTGTTCTATCACCTACGACAGTACCCTGTCTTCTTGCTTCAGGAACAAGGTCGTATCGCTCTTGCCCTCGATCTATATGTGTTACTTCTGGGGAAGGCATATATTTACCTGTTAGGTTCAGGGTTTTGATCCCAACAGAAAATAAAAATATAGGCAGGAGTTAAAGTATTATAGGACATAATAACACCACTATTCCTAAACCTACATTCTAAGTTGAAGTGCAACAGTGGTTTCTTTTTGTTTTCTGTATTTTCTAAACTTGTAACTATTGGCTTCCCTTTCTAAAGCTTCATTGGGAGTAAAAAAATTCAGACATTTTCTGGGAGT
>Ga0307379_10000225_pt1 | contig 100042 bp, 72 predicted proteins | sample UN2MG_FD_202237 | JGI IMG/M metagenome (GOLD analysis project Ga0307379, IMG submission 202237) | Soil microbial communities from Risofladan, Vaasa, Finland - UN-2 | ecosystem: Environmental > Terrestrial > Soil > Coastal area > Acid sulfate soil | place: Finland: Risofladan, Vaasa | collected... | reverse complement strand
GGGATTCCGAACGCCAAGTACCGGACGATTTACTACCAGGGTACTGACGACGTTGATGACACGCTGCGGTGCCAGAACCATGCCGACCGGTGGGGCACTCATGCCTTCCTGGGCATGTACACCAACGTGGAGTACAATGCGAACAACTGCGTAAACGACCTGGCTTTCGTGGGAGCGTTTGCGGGTCGTAACGACAGCAACCTGTTTATCGACGACACCCTGCAGCCGCCTCGGTTCTGGCAGCTCATGGGCAGCCTGACCGGGTACGACAACGGTCTGGAGAGCGAGAATGCGGACCTTCACGGTGTCGTGACGTTCAAGCACAACGTTACGCTCGGAGCCGCTGATACCATGACGTTCTACTCGGTGGTTTCGACGGTACAGAACGGCCCGGAGGCAGACATGGACGCCCGGATGGCAGCGGCGCGGGTGTGGTATTCAGAGAATCTGCGTCCCGGCTGCGGCGACCTGTACGGTTGCTGTGTTGACGTTGTGGGTAACGTGGACGGCGACCCGGGTGAGGTTGTGGACATTGGCGACCTGACGGCGTTGATCGACTACCTGTTTATCACCAAGCCGGCTCCGGAACTTCCGTGTCCGGAGGAGGCGAACATTGACGGTGATACGGAGGGAGTCATCGACATTGGCGACCTGACGGCGCTGATTGACTACCTGTTCATTACCAAGCCGGCTCCGCCACTGAACGCTTGTCCGTAAAGGATAGAAAGAGCAGAGCCTGAGTGTTCTGCTTTCGCCTTGACTTCAAGGGCCGCCCCCACGGGCGGCCCTTTCGATTTGTTCATCCGGTGCGTGTATAATGTCGGCGTGTGCGGGCGAGGGATCGCCGCGGCCGGTCAGTCAGCGGAGCTAGTTGTCACTGTACGATTCATCGTCACCCGGGTAGCCGCCGCTTTCGACGTCGCTGATATAGCGTTCCACGGCGTCGGTGATGGCGGTGGACAGGTCCGCATACTCGCGCAGGAACTTCGGTTTGAATCCGGGTTCGCGGAGGCCGAGGATGTCGTTTATCACCAGCACCTGACCGTCGCAGTCCGGTCCGGCGCCGATACCGATGGTGGCGGCGGTCTTCAATTCGGCTGTGATCCGGGCGGCCGTGGTTTTTTCGATCAGTTCGAGCACCATCGAAAAGCAGCCGGCCTCTTCCAGGGCCAGCGCCGACTCAAGCAGGTAGGCGCGTGATTCCTCGCCGCGTCCCTGTACCCTGGGTCCGCCCAGGCGGTGAATCGACTGCGGCGTCATGCCGATGTGTCCCATGACGGGAATGCCGCATTCCACGAGCCGTCGAACCGTCGGCACCATCTCCAGACCGCCCTCCATCTTGACCGCCTCCGCCCCTCCCTCCTTGAGAAAACGGCCGGCGTTGCGGATGGCCGTTTCCTCCGACGGTTGATACGATAGGAAGGGCATATCGGCAACGACAAGGGCCGTTTCAGTGCCGCGGGCCACGGCGGCGGTGTGGGCGACCATGATGTCCATGGTGACGGGAAGGGTGGAGCGAAAGCCGTGAATGACGTTGCCGGCCGAATCGCCGACCAGGATCGAGTCGATACCGGCCTGGTCAAGCAGGCGGGCCGTGATGCAATCATAAGCCGTCAGGACGGCGATCTTCTTGCCCCGGGCCTTTTTGTCCGCGAACGTGTGAACGGTTATCTTCTTCGTCTTTTTGACAACTGACATTGGCGGTCACCGTGGTGCGAAATCCCCGGCCGGAACGTAGTACTTCTTTCCGGAGATCGGTTTGCGTATCTGGTCGATGAGGTCGTCAAAATGTTCCGGCGTGTTTACGAAGTCGATCTCATCCGTCTTGACGACCAGCAGGGGCGTTTCGGCATAGTGGAAAAAGAAATAATCGTACGCGTTATTGAGCATCTCAAGGTACTCGAGATCGATCGTTCTCTCGAACGGTGCGTTGCGTTTGCGCACGCGTTCGAGCAGGACGGGCGTGCCGGCCTGGAGATAGATGACCAGGTCGGGGCGCGGAATGTCCTGAAGCAGAGCCGGGGCAATCTTGTTGTAGAGAATCAGTTCCCGTTCGGACAGGTTTACGGACGCGAAGATGGCGTCCTTGGCAAAAAGGTAGTCGGAGACAACGCGCTGGGCGAACAGGTCCCGCACCGTCAACTGCTGCTGCTGGTGAAAGCGGGAGATAAGAAAGTACAACTGGCAGGGGAGCGCGTATCGCTTTCGGTTCCTGTAGAAGTCGACAAGGAACGGGTTCTCGAATACTTCCTCGTTAATCAGTTCGGCGTTGACCCGTTCGGCCAGCATGCGGGCGAACGACGTCTTGCCCGCCCCGATGACGCCTTCGACCGCGATGTAGTTGGGCTCAAACGTTTCGGGCGACATGGTCCTTGTACAGCATGACTTTGCGGCGATCCTCGTCGGTGAGGAATTCGGCGATCGGCCGCTTGCTGGCCGGATGCCGCAGGTGGGGGTCGATCTCCAGCAGCGGAACCATGGCAAACGCGCGGCTGAGCAGTTGCAGGTAAGGTATACACAATGATTCCGAGTCGATCAACTGCTCACCGAACAGCAGGATGTCCAGGTCGATGGTCCGCGGAAGGTTTTCTCCCTTTTCGGTTCGCCCGAGGTCGTGCTCGATCTTCTCCACGGCGCGCAGCAGTTCGTACGGCGAGTAACTGTATTCGCCTTTGATCACCTGATTGAGAAAGGCCGGGGTGCCCTCCTCCATATCCTCGGCGGGAGAGACGTACACGGCCGAGACGGCGACGACCTCCATACCTTCAAGCGACTCCAGGCGCTTAAGCGCTGTCCGGAGACATTTTTCGCGATCGCCGACGTTGGATCCCAGAAGAATGTAAACGGTTTCTGCCATGGTGATTCCTTACGGCTCCGAGGCATCCCACCCGGTCAGCTTGGCCGTATCTCCCTGGTGTCGCGTAACCTCCACTTCAATGTACCTGACCTGTCCGGCAAGCGGCGGGTGCAACTTGCGGACCTTCAAAGTTACTCGGTATACGGGGAAGCTGTCAAGCAACTTCGCCGCCAGTTCTCCGGCCAATGTCTCCATGAGGGAGTATGCTTTTCCTTCCACAGTGTCTCGTATCAGGCCATAGACGCGACCGTAATCGACGGTGTCGGCCAGCCGGTCGGAATGCCCGGCTTCGGCCAGGTCCATTTCCAGCTCGCAGTCGACCTCGAAGACGCGTCCCGTCTCCTTTTCGGCTGTGCTGACGCCGTGATAGCCGTAAAAGGAAAGCCCGCACAGGCGCAGCAGATCCTTCATAGCTCAGGCTCCCGGGGATGCAGCAGTTTTGTTCTTCGCCTTACGCGGGCAGCGGCGTCAAGGTATGCCTTGCGGCCGGCAGTCAGGGAGAAGCGAAGGTATCCCTGACCGTTCTCGCCAAAGCCGGTGCCGGGTGCGGCGAGGATGCGATAGCGTCGGTAAAGGATTCGTGCCGCCGTGACGGCGCTGCTCCGGCGCTCAACTCGCGTCCAAATGAACGGGACAGTGTCAAAACCACATCCTTCGAGGGATAGCTGGTCAAGGAGCTTGGCGGAATCAGCCAGTGCCCGGTGAAGTTCACTGCGGCAGGTTTTCAGGCTGCCCGAGGGGAACTGGCGAATCGCCCTGAGCGCCCAGGTGACGTAATAATCCGGAATGTGCGGCGGCACCAGGCCGGCTGCGGCCTTCAGACCTCGAATGATCTCCCGGTTTCCGGCGGCGAACCCGAACGGAATGGGGGGCAGGCCGAAGCGATAGGCAAAGGAGTACACCTCGACTCCCACCTTCTTGCCGCCGTCGACGGCCAGGAGTGACGTGGGAACGCGATCGGAGATGCCCTGGTAAGCGGCGTCATTGATGACAGGGATATTCTCTCGCGCCGCAATCCAGACCAGATCCGCCAGCTCTTTCTCGCCAAGGACGGCGCCCGTCGGGTTGTGTGGTGAATTGAGAAATAGGAGGCGGGCGACCCGGCCCAGGTGCGTCTGAACCCGGTCAAAGGAGGGAAGCCAGCCGCCGGCCTCGGCCATGGTATAGCCAATCGGCTCGCCGCCCGAGGCCGTGACGGCCTGACGATACAGCGGTACGGCCGGGTCGGGCACGAAGGCGATATCGCCGTAATTGATGTAGGCCTGCGCCAGGCAGTGCGTCAGCCAGGTGACCGATCCCCCGATGAAGATTTCGGGCTCAGGGGAGAGGCGTACCCGGTGGCACGAAGTCATCCAGGCGGCCAGTTCCTCTTTGAGATTATTCAGGCGTTCCCGGGAAGCCGGTCGGAGATCGTCAGGATCAGGGATCGAGTCGGATTCATAAGGGACCGGCCAGGTGAAGGACGCCAGGTCAATCAGTTCAGGCCGCTTGATCAGTTTGCGCTTCTTCTCGGATTGCACGAAGGCAAGAATGTGCGGCGGCATCTGGTAGAGCCGATTGGCCTTGTCGATCAAAATCCTTTTGATTGCCATCGATGACTCGGTATCAGTTATCTTGCGTCTTTTCTCCCTCGCGGCGGATTTTGCTGAGCCGCTCGTAGTCGTCGGCCGGAATGCCGTGAGGGTCTCCTATTTGCGACGACAGATGCGCGATGCGAGCGCAGTGCTCGACCGTCTCATGTCGGTTGTACGCTTCTTCGAGAGTCCGGCCGATTGTCAGCAGGCCGTGGTTGCGAAGCAGGAAGGCGTTACAGTCCGCTATGAACGGTGCGAGGGCTTGCGGGACGGCCTGGGTGCCGGGGGGAGCATAGTCGGTCAGGGGAACCCTGCCGACAGACAGAACGACCTCGGGCAGGAAATCCTCGGCCAATTGAACACCTGCGACCGCGAAGGCGGTGGCATACGGCGGGTGAGCGTGAACGCAGGCGAGAATGTCAGGTCGGTTTCTGTACACAAACAGATGCATCGGCAACTCCGATGAGGCCCGGCCCGGTCCCTGAAGCTTGGCTCCGGTCGTCAGGTTGACGGTGATCATGTCTCGCGGTGAGAGGCGGCCCTTGGATACGCCGCCGGGCGTTACGACAATCCGCTCGGAATCCAGGCGGACGGAGATATTGCCCTGGGTCCCTGCCAGCAAACCCCGGTCGCTCAGCCGGCGCCCCACTTCCGCAATTGCCTCTCTTGCAACGGATAGCGACGCCATTTCAGGGCCAAAGGTATTGCGGCCGGGGCCAAAAGTCAATGGCCTACAAGAATATAAAGTGATCCCGGCGGTCGGCAGCAGGTGGCCGAACCTGCCCGACCGCGGCGGCAAGAGCGATGTTCGGCCTGAAGTGCGGTTCAGGCCGGCAGTTGGCCGTCCGGCTGAAGGGTGTGGGGCAAGAAATTTGCATCATCGGGAGGGATTTGTTCGTTTAAGTCTTTGGGTGGGAGAAAGACAAGAGGCCGGGCAGTGATCAAATATCGCTTGACCGGCTGGAGAGTGGTTAGTATATTAATTAGCTTGGCCGATTGGAGGTAGAAAGGTAGCTTGGCGGAGTCTATTTTCTTCCCCAAGGGTAAGAACCGAAGGGGGCACGGGGCAGTAACGCTCGTCCTGGTGGCACTGGCCTTTACCCTGATTGGGATTCTCGTAGCATCCAATCTCGATTTCTCGCCGCGTTCCGTCGCGGATGCGCCGGCGAGCATGGCCCAAACCAGTGCCTTCCCGGTGGTCGACCGGGGCGGCGAGATGGAGTCTCCGTTCGTAGCGGTCGTGGAACAAGCGACCGATGCGGTGGTGAACATCTCGGCCCGAACGCGCAGCCAGGAGCTGCCGTGGTGGTTCCAGGGCGGACTGTATTCGACCTCGCTTGGTTCCGGGTTCTTCTTTCGTGAGGATGGTTACATTCTGACGAATGCTCACGTCGTGGCGAACGCCCTTGAGTTAACGGTGCGGACATCCGCCGGCTACGAGTATCCGGCCGAACTGGTCGGCTCCGATCCCCAGACGGACATAGCCGTCGTGAAGGTGGATCCGGAGGAAGAGATAACCGTTATTCCGCTGGGTAGCTCCGAGAAGATCAAGGTGGGAGACTGGGCCATCGCTATCGGCAACCCGTTTCCCCAGCAGGGGCTTGACCGCTCGGTCACGGTGGGCGTGATTTCGGCCAAGGGTAGGAGCAACCTCCGGTTTGGTGAGGGCTCTCCCGCATACCAGGACTATATACAGACTGATGCCTCGATAAACCCCGGCAACTCCGGCGGTCCGCTTCTGAACCTCAAAGGTGAGTGCATCGGGATCAACGCGGCCATATCCAGTCCGACCGGTTCTTCAGTGGGAATCGGCTTCGCCATCCCGATCGACATGGCCAAGGCAATCGTGCCTGACCTGATCGCGACCGGTGAAGTGGAGCGCGGCTGGCTGGGAGTGCAGCTTTCCGACGTGACCGAGCGGGAAGCCAAGCGGCAGGGTCTTCCGGCCGTGCGCGGGGTGCATATCGACTCGGTCTTTTCCAATTCACCTGCCGAGCGTGCCGGTATCCGTCGCGGAGACGTCGTGGTGAGCTTCAACGACCAGGACGTACTCAATACCAGCCAGTTTTCGGTGCTCGTATCGACCGTGGAGCGCGGCGAGATCGTGCCGGTGAAGATTATCCGTGACGGTGAGCCACTCGACCTGACCGCCGCGATCGCCGACCGCGATGCCTCACTGACGGCCCTGCGCGAGAGTCAGCAACCTCAGGAGGTCTTCTACGCAAGCTGGCTGGGGATGGAGTTGGTTACGTTCACGCCCGAGCTGGCCCGGGATATAGGCGCCAGGCACGTCAACGGTGTGTACGTCGCTCGCGTATACGCGGGCACGGCGGCCGACCGCGCCTCCATCGCCGAGGGCACGGTTATCATGGAGGCCAACAATGAGCCGGTCTCATCGGTCGCTGACATCAGGCGGATAGCCGAAGCTATCGGGAACTCTAAGAATAAGATTGCGTTTATCGTACAGGAACCGGACGGGACAATTGCGCGCAAGATTTGCCGGCTTTAGTGAATATAAGGCCGGCCTTGGCGTTTTGTGAGGCGTGGCTTCCCCGGACCGGCAGTAGCTACTGGCAACCTTTTGCGAAACAGGAGCTGAGAGAGAGACGTGGCCAAACAGTCTCTGAAATATCGTGATGAGGATCGCTCGCTCGATCTGTATCTTCGCGAGATTGGAGAGACACCGCTCATCAACGCGGAAGAGGAAGTGCGCCTGGCACGAAGGATAAAGCAGGGCGATAAGAGAGCTCTGGAGAAACTGACAAAGGCCAATCTGCGCTTCGTCGTCTCGGTAGCGAAACAATATCAGAACCAGGGTCTGTCGCTCGCCGATTTGATCAACGAAGGAAACATCGGGCTGATCAAAGCGGCCAAACGGTTCGATGAGACCCGGGGGTTCAAGTTCATCAGTTACGCGGTCTGGTGGATTCGTCAGGCGATTCTTCAGGCGCTGGCCGAACAGAGCCGGATTGTCCGCCTCCCGCTCAACCGGGTCGGGACGCTGCACAAAATCGGCAAGGTGGCCAGTCGCCTGGAGCAGAATCTGGGAAGGCTGCCGTCGCCGGTTGAAATCGCCAAGGAACTGGAGTTATCGGAGGGTGAGGTATCGGACACTCTCAAGATATCGAATTCGCACCTGTCGCTCGACGCACCGTTCACGCAGTCCGAGGACAATTCGCTGATCGATATCCTTGAGGATGAATTCCAGCCGTCACCGTACGAAGCGCTCCTGGACAGTTCACTTCGCGTCGAAATCGAAAAAGCCCTGGATACGCTGACCCCGCGCGAGGCGGAGGTGATCAATCTGTATTTCGGGCTGAATCATGAGAAGGCGCTCACGCTTGAGGAGATCGGAGCCCGGTTCTCGCTCACCCGGGAGCGCGTCCGCCAGATCAAGGAGAAGGCGATCCGCCGTCTCAGACACGCTTCCCGAAGCCGGTCGCTTCGGGCGTACCTGAACTGACCCCTTATTGATAAATGACAGCACGCCGCTCCAGCCGGAGCGGCTTTTTTTTATTCCCCTTTTGACCGGAGCGTTCAGAGACTGTGGCCCGGCCGGGCTTTGCGCCGGAGCGACTGAAGGCCATTCAGGACCAGGACGGCAAGGACAATCAGCAAACCGGCCAGGGTCAGCGCCTTGCCGAGTTCGTACATGGACGAGTAGTACGTGAAGACCACCTTTCGGCTGCCGGCGGGCACTTCTACGGCCCGAAAGGCGCCGTAGGCCATGTAGATCCTGCGCTCGACGCCGTCGACAAACGCGTGCCAGGCGTCGTAATACGTATCGGTGAGAACCAGCAGTTTGTTGGTGGTGCAACTTACGCTGACTTCGACGGAATCAATCCCCCGGTGCGTGACCCGTGCCCACGAGGTGTCGTCCGGCTGCGGTGACACGGCCAGCTCCGGTTCCTCTTCGAGGTACACGATTTCGCGAAGATTCTCCTGTCCCAGGATAACTTCATGGTAGACGTGCTTCCTGGTGGGCATCACTTCGTACCGGCTGACCAGATAGGCCAGAGGAAAGGCGTTCCTGTTTTCAAGCACTACGTACCTTTCGAACCTGCCTATCGTGTCAAGCGGAACAGGCCCCATCGTGTCTGGCGGCAGGATATCAGAGGCTCGACAGACGATATAGCGTGTTCCGGTGAGGTTAATCACCCGTGGATGAAAGTAGTTCCAGCCGCTGTATTCACCAATGAAACCGTGGTACCAGACGGGTTCCTTCCCATGAACGCCGATGTGACTTTCGATTCCATAGTAACCCAGTTGGAAGGCATGGTGACAACTGCCGAACCCGGTCGTGCGCCCCCAGACATCCTGATCGGCGATGATCTCCGCGAGCGGCAGACCAACAGAAAACCTGTCCTGGTTAAAAAGGCGAATGAATCGTCGGTCGAAACTGCTATCGGCAACGATGACGACAACGGGTATGAGCCAGAGGAGGTGTTTCAGACGGCTGCCCTTCAGCGAAGCATGGATGAGCAGAGCGCCCAGCCCCACGAAGAATGTCGCCAGCCACAGGCCGTGTTTGAGATTCGGCAGGTTGGCGACGGCCTTCGACCATTTCGCCGGCGTTGCCTCGTCGGTCGGGATGATGGAGGGATGGAAAACCTTGCTGTAGCCCATGAGCATGTCTTCGCCGAACAGGCTGAAGAGCACCGTTGCCGCCAGGAGGATCACGGGTACACCCCAGAGGACTATCGGGAAGGCCCTGCCGATGCGGCGGCGCTCGGGTGAGCGCCCTTCGCGGACGGATTGTACTGCCAAACCTGACAGCACGGCGACACTGAAGACGAAGATGAAGGCGCTTGTCGAGGGGGCTTCCATGGCGTCCGCATACGGGACAACTGCTATCACCAGTCTCAGCAGGGGAGTGGCGGGCCCCATCGCATACAGGAACGTCGCCACTGCCAGTCCTCCCCAGAAGTACTTGCGCCTGCGGCCCCTGGTGAGAAAGGCAAGCAGGGCGACAAACAGGGTCACCGTCCCGACGCTCTCGGAGTTGTCCTTGAACGCGGCCTTGCCCCAGTAGCGGCGGGGACCGTTTCTATCGTCAAGGCCGCAGAATTCGGGTACGATTTGCGAAAACGCCTCCTCGGCGCGCAGCGAGAACAGGCTGGCGTACTTGTATCCTTTGGACGACGTGGCGCGGGGTGTGTGGTTCGGGATGTAGGTGTAGCTGGGCAGAAACTGGACCGCGGAGACGCATAGCCCCAGGGCCACGGCTGCCACCACCAGTGCCGTGCCGGCCGCCGACGCCCGAATCGACCGCGACCGGAGGTACAATCCAACCAGTTTATAGACCGAGTAGATGACGATGAACCAGAGGACATAATAAGCCATCTGAAGGTGCGGGGTAAGGATGATGATACCATACACCAGCCCGAGCATGGCGGCGTCCAGGATGCGCCGACGCTCGAACAAACGGTCAAGAAACAGCACCACGAGGGGAAAAAAGGCGGCCGAATACAGCTTGCCATCGTGACCGGCCGCAACCCAGCTTATCAGGCAGGGAGCAAGGGCGTACGATAGTCCGGCCATGGCCGCTCCCAGTTTGGACAGGCGGAGTTGGCGGGCGGCAAGGTACGTGAAAACGCCGGCGAGGAAATAATGAAGTATGAAATTGTACCCGATCATGCGGAACATGTTGCCGCAGAAGTCGATAATCGTGAGCGGGTAAAGCGCGCCGCCGTGGATGGCGTCGACAAAGGGCAGACCGCAGAGGATGTAGGGATTCCACGGCGGTATGCCCCCGTGCGCCACGAAGTAGTCCCTCAGCAGTGTTCTGTGGAATATGCCGTAACTCAGGATGTCATTGCCAAACAGCATCCGGTCCGAGATGATAAATTTCCAGAAAAGGACAACCAGCGTGACGGCCAGACCTGCGCAATAGAGAAGAAAAAAGTGCCTGGACTCTTCAGGATCGAAACGCCACATTGTTCTCAGTCCCTTCCTGCCGGTCAGGCGCCCCCGCCCGGTTTTCATCGGGCACGGATCGGTCCGTCACCCGACGAAGCTCATGCACCCGTCGTCTCCTGCGACCTGTGTAAGGCAGGTGCAGAGGATGTGTCAATCCCGGTTGCTGAGATGCACAAGGATATACACGGCGGGCCCCCATGTCAACATTATCCACGCCGTTGCCGCCATTCGGCGGAAGTTTTGGTTTGACTCCGTGCGCTGAGACGGGTTATTATAGCTGGTCATAGAGGCGTGCACTCAGATGAAACTCTCAGCGCGAACAAGATCACTCCTGCCGGCTGCCGGCATTCTGGTGCTGTTTGCCGTCTTCGCGGTCTTTCTCTTTGCTCGTTCGTTTCCGGCCAGGCGGTTCACCGAAAACGGCTTGATTTACGACCTGATCTGGATGGATGCCTGGGCGGTGATGTTCTTTGCGGCTGTCATTGCCGTCTGGGTGGCCCGGTTGCGCTGGCGGGCCAGGGTCCTGATCCTTCTTGGCTGCTTGTCAGTGTACGGCGTTATCGAAATGGCTCTCATGTATGCCGGTACGCCATACAACCTGTACGGCTTCCTCGGGGATCAATTGTTCCGGCACGCCATGATTGTCAAGTTCGTGCGGTTTATCATACCCGGTGACTACTACTATAAGAGCCTGCCGGTTTTCTATCCGCCCGTCTACTATTACCTGCTGTCCCTGTACGCGCGTCTCTTCTCGGTCGAGGCCTACAAGATGCTCAAGATCGGCAGTATGCTGATCTACTTCGTCGGCCCGTTTCTTCTCTATTGGTTCTGGCGCAAGCTGGTCGGCCCTCTCCAGGCGTTTCTGATCACGCTCGGCAACTTTCTTGTCTGTTCGTTCGGCATTCCCTATGTCCAGTCGGTGCCGCATGCGTTTCTGGCCAACAGTTTGTTTATCCCCTGGTGGCTGTTCTATATCGAGCGGGTGAAAAACACCAGGACATCGTGGCAATTCTATCTCACGGGGGGGATAATCGGCGCGGTCATCTTCTCGACTTACTTCTATCCGTTCTTCATCGGCGGTTTCCTGCTGCTTGCCCGGCTTGTGCTGGGTCCATTCTGGAAGTACGTGAACGGCGGGCGCGGATTCAGATGGAAGTCGGCTCTCGGCGTCCTGGTCGTAGCCGCAATCCTCTCTATGCCGTACTGGCTTCCGGTGGTCGTGTCCATAGCGCAGTACGGGATAGATCGTTCGCGGGGCGGCTGGCACCATCTCGGCTGTACCGGCGTGATCGTGAAATACATGGAGTTTTCAGTGCCCGGCCTGCTGTTTCTGGGAGCGATTGTCTATGCATTGCGACGGTACACCGCGCCTCTTTGGCGCGGGCTTCTGCTCCTGCTGGGTTCGGTTGTGTTTTTCCTGCTTGTAGGATCTGTCCTTGGAGCCCTCACCCTGCCCGTCAATCTCATCAAGGCCAAGGACTTCGTCCACCTTCTCTGGGGGCCGTTTGTCGGCCTGGCCGCGGCCGGCGTGATTCGACGCGCACGGCTCTTCTCAAAAGCCCGCATCGTGGTGCCCGTGCTGCTGTCGCTGGTGTTGCTTGTATTCCTCCACAATATCAATGGGTTGGGAAACGAGAAGATGGTTCGTGTAGCCAGGGAATCGGTCGTGCCGACGTGGGGCACTGATGCGTCTGAAATGGCTGCACGGGCCGGGACGGTCTTCCTGACGGGCCATTACGAGTTCACCTCGTTTTACCCGGTCTACACCTTTATCGCCACCAGTGAGCTGTATTCTCATCCGGCCGCGCGGTTCGCGCAGCGCTACGAACTGCTGGGCATCCTCCAGGGGTTCAGCGACCCGTATATCTTCCACACTGTGCTGAGGCATAATATTTTTGATCCTGTTAACTACTACATGCCTCGCAGGAAGGATTCCCTGTTCCTGGTCCAGATCAACTGGAGCAATTATCCCGACCGCTTTACCACAAGGTACCTTCAGTACGATACGATGGTCGTGTCCGACACCGCCCTGTTTGTCAACCGGCCCGGGATGAACCTCTATGAAGTTGTCGATCCGGGCGGGCCGCCGGCGGACAGGCAATACAACTTCACCGGCATGAGTGTCGCCGACAGTCTGCTGTTTCTGGCCCGGGTGAGGGCAGTCACGCCGTTTCTTGATTCGGTCGGGCAGCGCCTGCTGGGCGGGTATGTGAACGTCGACCGGGCCGGTTGGCACGAGGTCCCCATACCGGGCGGTGCTCACGCCTACCAGAAGCAGATAGAGTTGCGCTCGTGCGTCTATACCAGCGTCGGCGACTCGACGTACTTCGTGATGAATTTCCTCGCCCGGGAGGACGTGGCGACGACGTATCGGGTGTTCCTGCACCTGTTTGAAGGCGGTCAGAGGAGCAACCGCGATTTCTGGCCGGAGCGACCCACCTCCACGTGGAAGAAGCTGGAGAGCGCCTTGTGTGTCCGTGCGGTACCTCGATTGGGTGATGAGTTCACTTTCTCGACCGGCTTTTTCCGCGGTGAAAACCGGCTCGGAGAAGCTTTTGACGGCCGCAGCGCGGCCGATACGCTCTGACTGCGATCCGGTGAATCCGGCCGCCGCAACTCCGCCGCCATGACTTTGGACCAACCGTGAAAATCTGCTTGCCCGTGCAGCCAAACCGATTATCTTAGATAACGTCATTGAGATGCCGAAGTGGTGAAACTGGTAGACGCGCTGCGTTCAGGGCGCAGTTCTCGCAAGGGAGTGGGGGTTCGAGTCCCCCCTTCGGCATTTATAGCCTGTTTTATCGCAACGACTTAACGCTGATTCGTCCCTGCGGCCCAACCGGCTCCTTGACAAACCTTACAGCGGGTGTATTTTCTATGGATAGATGGGTTGGCGATGCAAGTACAATCACTCAGTCCCCGTAGTTCGGCATTGGGCATCTCGGGTCCTGTGGGCGTCGTCGATCGATTCAGTCGGAACTGCAGGCTGACTCTAGGGCATCTCCTCGGTTAAGTTAAGGTGGTTTTAATTGCAGAAGCATCTTGCGACCGTGGCGTGGTCCACATGGTCGTGCCAGTAGTAGTCAACGTAGGAGCCAAGTAATGTGAGAAAGCTCTCCATCGGTATTATCGATCTCATTGCCAAAGCCCCGACGCGGACCATGTGGATGCGTGTCATGGGTGCGAACTTCGTCAGTATCATGCCTCAGGTCATTGCCACGTGGTGCGAAGAACAGGGCCATGAAGTCACGTTGGTCACATATACGGGTCGGGAGAATCTGGTCGAGGAACTGCCGGGCAAGGTTGACCTCGTTTTTGTCAGTTCATTCACCGAAGCGGCTTTGCTGTCCTACGCCCTCAGTAACTTGTTCCGATCGCGAGGTGCGGTCACTGCCATTGGCGGACCGCATGCCCGTTGCTACCCGCAGGACGCTCAGAAGTACTTTGACTATGTGCTCGGGTTCACAGATAAAGCCATGATTCTGGATGTCCTGGGGGATTGCGCCCGCCACCGACCCGTTGGTTTGCACCTTTCAGCCGATCATCATCCGACCCGGCTGCCGGGCGTGAGCGAGCGCTGGAAATTCATAGAGCAGAGTATCAGCAAGGCGCCTTTCATTAAGATAGTGCCCCTCTTGAGCAGCCTGGGTTGTCCGTATTCCTGTGACTTCTGTATCGATTCCACTGTGCCCTATCAGCCATTGGATCCTGATGCGATGAAAGAAGACCTGCGTTTTCTGCTGGGCAGGTTGAAGCGCCCCCGGGTGGCGTGGCACGACCCTAACTTCGGGGTCCGCTTCGATCTTTGCATGGATGCCATTGAGGAAGCGGTACCACCGGGTCGTATCGATTTCATTGCCGAATCTACGCTGTCTCTGCTTTCGGAGTCCCGTGTGAAGCGACTGAAGCGCAATGGTTTCAAGGCGCTGCTGCCGGGCATAGAGTCGTGGTTTGAGATGGGCAAGAAGTCAAAGACCGGGAAGACGACGGGGATGGATAAGGTTATAAAGGTTTCCGATCATGTCAACATGATCCTGCGACATATCCCGTATGTGCAAACCAATCATATATTTGGACTCGACAGCGACGAAGGATCGGCGCCGTTCGAACTCACCAAGCGGTTCCTGGACCTTAGTCCGGGGGCTTTTCCGGCCTATTCTATGCTCTCGGCGTTTGGACAGGCGGCGCCACTGAATCTGGAATTTCAGCGAGCTAATCGGGTGCTGCCGTTCCCATTTCACTTTCTCAGCAACATCCAGATGAACATCAAGCCGAAAAACTACTCGTGGCTGGAGTTTTATGATCTTCTCATTGATGTCACGAAGTACTCGTATTCCCCCCGCCTGATATTTCGACGGTTCCTGGCAAACGGAGAGACAATTCCAAGGTGGCTGAATGTCGTTCGCGGGTTCTCATCAGAACGCTATGGCCGAGTCAAGTACTTTACCCAGATACGGCGGCAACTGAACTCCGACCGGCAGTTCCGGCGTTTCTTCGAACAAGAGACAACGGAGATCCCTGGATTCTTTGTGGAGAGGATACGCACGGATCTCGGCGAGTTTTGGGATTGGCTGCCGGAGGGAGCAATACACCACGATCCCAACGCCTATCTCTTGTCGGTGGAGAAGGCCTGTTCCTCCCTCAGCATTCCACGTACCGGCGTTGCCTGATGCTTGAGACGGCGTTCGGCTTTTCGCACGCTGACAGCCGTGTCGAGAACCACAGAATATGAAAAGGAGACCGTCCAGAGGCCGGTCTCCTTCAAAATCAAGCCCGTGAAAGAGTTCTCACGGGTCTCATTGCGTCGCCGTTAGTACGACTTGCGGTAGCCATTGCCACCGCTGCGGTTGCCGCCTTGGGCGCGTGGCTTTGCTTCGTTGACATTCAACGCGCGTCCATTCAGATCCTGGCCGTTCAGGCCGCTGATGGCAGCGATAGCCTCGCTCTTAGCAGACATCTCGACAAACGCGAAGCCTCTCGGCTCGCCGCTGTACTTGTCCGTAATGATGTTGATCGTTGAGACTTCACCATAACCCTCGAAGGCCTGGCGTAACTGAGCTTCTGTCGTGTCAAACGACATGTTTCCGATGTAGATATTCACTCTACACTCCATTGTTGCTTATCCCGAAGTGAACTGCGATCCGAAAGATCAGGTACTTCAAGATAAATGACATCTTGCGCGTAATTGCGCGATCCGTTCGAGATTACGCTTTAGCGGAGAGTTGTAGATTAGGACAAGACTACGATAAAGGTCGAACTCAAATGAATGCTAACAAAACACTATACCCTTTCATTCGACAAAAACCTACGATTATTTATGCAGAACACAGTTTATTTTTCGGCTGCCTCTCACTGAGATCAGGGAAAACGGTCACAACATGGTCACAACAGGGTGTAAGCCCTTGTGCCACAAGGCGAGTCCGGGGTTCGAGTCCCCCCTTCGGCATTTATAGCCCGTTTTATCCCAACGACTTAAAAGCCGACCTGTCCGTGCGGCCTGACCGGCTGCTTGACAAATCTCGCGGTTGGTATATTATGTATGGGTAGAGGGGTTGACGCTCCGGGCTAAGCGAGCGGGGGAGTTATGTTGCGATACTTCGTACTGGTACTTTTTCTGATTCCTGTTGGCAATCTGTCATTTTCGGCTGAGGCGCCCGTGGTTGTGGCCACCTCGCCGGGTCAGAACGAGTTGAACGTGCCAGCCGGGACTGCTATCTCGGTGACCTTTGATGTGGACATGGACGAGTCGACGATGACCGACACGACCTTTGTGGTGCACGGCCGCTGTACGGGATTGCATATGGGAGTGTTAAGCTACGAGGGTTCGAGCAGGACAGTCCTGTTTGAGCCGTTTGCAGGCTTTGCGGTGGGTGAGGTGATGACGGTGGTGTTGACGGCCGGTATCAGGTCGCTGGCAGGAGAGCCGCCGGAGCGCTCCTATATCTGGTCATTCACAGTGGCGGTGGCTGGTGGTGCCGGCACCTTTGCCCCCTATGTCGATTATGCCGCTAGCCATGGAGATCACTACTCAGTACTGGCGGCGGATCTTGATGCTGATGGTGATCTGGATTTGGTCACCGCCAATATGAACTTCTCGACGATTGCGGTTCTCTGGAACCGTGGCGATGGAGTGTTCACTTCTGATTCGCTCTATCTACCTCTGTTTTGGCCGGTGTCGTTGAGTGCGGCCGATCTCGACCATGATGGGGATCTCGATCTGGCGGTTGGTGGTCACCCCGATCAGATTGCGGTGTTGCTGAACGACGGGAGTGGAGATTTCTCATTCCACTGGTCTTGTACTGTGGATTATGCGCCTGCAAGCGTGTTAGCGGCCGATCTTAATGGCGACGGGCATCTCGACCTGGCGACGTGCGCCATTGATTCGAACACGGTGTCGGTACTGCTGAACGCGGGCGGTGCGGTTTTCAATGGACCGTTCGAATATGCGGTTGGTGATCATCCGATATCCGTGGTGGCAGCTGATCTTGATAATGACGGTGACGTGGATCTGGCGACGGCCAATTCGAACTCCCGCAATGTGTCGGTTCTGCTGAACCAGGGCGACGCTACCTTTGCACCCCATACCGTTTATCCAGTTGAAAGCATGGCTTATCCGTATTGGGGTCTGGCGGGGGATCTCGATGGTGACGGAGACGTGGACCTGGCCACAGTGAGTGCCGCAGGTGTGTCTGTTATTTTGAACAGCGGATCTGGGACCTTTGGGTCGCCGTTGACTTATCTCGCAGATTGTAGTGGCTGGCAATGCCAGGCAGGGGATCTTGACGGCGATGGTGACCTTGATGTGGTCGCGCCGAATAGTTGGGACCGGAGTGTGTCTGTTCTATTGAATAACGGGGATGGCACACTGGGTCCGGCGTCGTTCTATCCGGTTGGCGAATACGTTGCGAATCACTCGATCTGTGCAGCTGATCTCGACAGTGACGGAGATCTGGATCTCGCGTCTGGAAGCGATGGGGGCGACAAGATCTCTGTTCTGTTCAACCAGGCTGGTTGCTGTGTGAGGGTGGCGGGCAACGTCGACGGTTCGCACGATGACGCTGTGGATATCGGTGATCTGACGTACCTGATCCGCTACCTTCTCATCCCGCCCCCGACACCACCGGCCTGTATGGAAGAAGCGAACGTTGACGGTGACCCGGGCGGCGTCATCGACGTCGGTGACCTGACGGCGTTGATCGATTACCTGTTCATCAGCGCCACGCCGCCGGCGGCGTGTCAATAATCCAGAAGGCGGTCAGACTTTCACAATCGTGCCGGGTTACGATTGCTGAACCTGTTCGGTCCTGCCGTCCCTGCCGCGGATCGTGAAGGCGGCGCCGATGATCAAAACCAGCACCGGAACGGGGGCGCTTTTCCAGACGTTGTGAAGCCCGATCTGAATCAGGATGAACAGCAGGAAACTGAAACAGAAAAGGAAGAGAAGCGGGACCAGTCTTGAAAGACCGAAAAGCCTGCCCGAGGCGCCAGACTTCTGCGCGGCTGAATAATGCTCTAAACCATACCTCGACAGGATCAGTTCGGCAGCGCCCAAGTGTCCCCTGGCGACACTCTCGAGCCCGAGGCAGAGGAAGAACCCGAACAGGGCGATGACCGCGAGGAAACCGACAAGAGGCCGGTTGGCGGCATTGAAGAGAGCACCGCCGTTTACAGCCAGGGCACCGGCGCACAGGAAGACAAAGACGATCGCAAAATACACCCTCAGGTTGTCCGCGTGCCTGGCCTGTGAGCAGTGCTGTTCGTAGATGGCGCGAACAAGATCGCGCCTGTCGTTTCCAATCCCATCCATTGCGGTACCTCGCTCCTGTGTGTTCACGCGACCGATCTGTGCGTGCAACATCCAAAGCTACGTGACTGTCTCTCTGAAGGCAAAACCTTTCCTGTGTGATGCGGCGGTCAGGGGCCGTAAAAAGGCGGGCGGAGACTGATCTCCGCCCGCCGCATGGTCGAAGTTATGTCACCCGGACCGGCCGTTACCAGCCCAGTTTGAGCCTTACGGCATAATTGTAGTCGCCGTCGCGGCCGGGGGCGTCGCCGCGTTCGATGCCGTAGATGGCGCCGTCGAGAGCAAAGGAGCCGAGGTTGAGACCGGCCCCGATTGACGGGTATCCCTGACCCATGCCAGCGCGTGCGGCCAGCACCGACCCGATATCCACCTGCCCGCCGAAGTTGAGCTTGTTTAACACGTTCTCACCTTTGTGGAAAAAGAAGTCGTTCCAATCCGCGGCCAGGAGAATTCGTTTCATGACTCTCCACGAGGCGCCGATGTTGACAAGCATGGGGGGTTTTTCGCCGTCAATATCCGCCAGCAGGTCGACCACTTTGGCGCCGAGATCGACCTGGCCGGGGATCAGTTCGTACAGGAGCCCGATGTCCAGGCCGAAACCGGCCTTGGAGTCCTCGATCAGGGTGTCCAGGGTCGTTCCCAGGTCGGCGTCGGAAGCCGACAGCCTGAGTTCCTGTATCTCATACCGCTTGATGATCTTAAGCGCGGCCCCCCCGTAAAGGTTGTTGGGGATCATGCCGAGCGAGAGCAGCCTGGACAGGTTGATAGCCGCCCCGCCGGTGAGCACGAAATCGGCGACGCCGTCGATGTAAATGCGCGGTTCGAAGATTCCTTTGTCGGCCTTGAACTCAACATCGGAGGCGCCGTAGATACCGACGGCGTAGTTCGGGACGGTCAGGCCGAGCAGCGGGTAGGCGCCGAACCCCATCCAGTTGTCATCGTACGGTGCGAGGCCGTCGAGCAGCTTGTCCTGCTCCTCCTTGGTGGTATCGAGGAAGTTGTCAAACACTTCCTGGTTGTCGCTGTAGAACTTGAGCATGTCGGTAACGTCTTTACCGAGGCGGAGCTGGACGTTGACAATGTCAAGTCGGAACTTGGCCCTGGCCAGCATGGCCGGGTTGTACATGACGGCGCTGAAGTCCTCGAAGGTCGTGACGCCGGCGCCACCCATTCCCAGGGCGCGCACGTCAATGAAATGCACATTGCGTGCGGACCCGGCATAAACAGCTCCCGTAACCACTACCAGGACCAAAAAGGTCGCAACAGCAATTCGTTTCCATGGCATAGCATTATCTCCTATAATCCAACCGGGGCCTAAAATATATACCAGCCGTTGCTGTCTTCGTCAATCCGGCCGTCGAGGTCGTTGTCCACGCCGTCGACGACTTCTTCATCGATGCGGGTGTCAGCGTCGTTGTCGATGCCGTCGGCCACCCTGTACCAGTGGGCGGTGAGGACTACTTCCTCGAGCAAATCATCGATTTCGGCAGGGTCCAGTCCAAAATCCTTCGTCAGGATGTCCGTAATAATGTCTCTGGACTCAGCGATGATGATGGCGGCGCTGTCGACCAGGGTGTTGAAGGCCGTTATCAGGTCCGGGTCGATAGGCAGCGGGTCCTGCGGCATCATCCCGGCCGGCGGGTTCAGGTTCGGTCTTGGGGACGCCGAGGCGCCGGCGGAATACTCGGGCAGATTCAATATCATAAAGCCGTGATTGCTCCGGTATTCGATGCGCAGGTTGAAATCGTCGGCGTCGATTTTGCCGTCCCCGTTCGTGTCCCGGAAAAACAGGATGCCCCTGATTCCCGCTGCCACGGCCAGGTCCAGGTCAATGTCATCACCGGAAAACGGCCCGGTCGTCTGGCCTTTGTGAATGGGTTTCAGATCGTCGTAGACGGTAGTGACCGCCCCTAACAACCGGCTGGCGTCGCCTTCCGGCCAGCCGGAACCGGTGAAGGGAAGCAGGTCATCGTTGCCGAAATCGCTCTCGGACATCGTTTCGCCGAGGTTAAGGGAGTTGAATCCGGATGCGTGGATGGTCGCCTTGGCGTGGTAGTAGCGCGCCTCCGAGTTGTCCGGTTCCTCCTCGAGCGCCTGCGCGAACTTGGATGCCGCAAGATCATACTCGGCGTCGCGCATATGCTCCCGGCCCTCTTCAATAAGCGACTCAGCACTCTCCTTGTCCGTCCAGCTGAAAATGTTGCAGCCGCCGGCAACCATCAGAACCAGAAGCAAGGGTGCCGCGAGATAGAGCAGTTTTGAGTTCATGTGATCTTCCTCTCTTAGCTGAGTGATATGCTCATGTTCAATCTGCTTCATCGAATTCTATACGCCAAAGACCGGTGGGTGGATGAATCCAGAAGGTGACCCGGGAGGTCACCTCTGGAATACGGCACCAAAACGGTCGTTCCCCGTTTGGATTGTCTGACGGCGATGTCCTGGGACACTACCGGCTCGAAATCTTCAAGGTTGCTGCAGACGGTGACCCCTGTTCCCGAAGTCTTACCTGGATGCCACCGGGGTCTGCTGGCTGAGAATAAGCGTAATTGCCCGCGCTCTGTCAAGCGGTTTCGGAGCCGCCGATGCGGACGGCAAACCGAGACATCCCGTGTGATGACAGGCGGGGACCGATCCCGGGCGCATGGTTCGCCCGGGATCGGTCCGAGACTGCGATCAGCTGACCACCTCTTCTTCGAGCACGTACCGTCTGTACATGGAAGTGTACGGCCCATTGGCGGTGATCAGCTCGTCGTGGGTGCCCGCTTCGGCCAGGCGGCCGCCCTCGAGCACGAAAATCCTGTCGGCCCGTTGCAGCGTGTCCGGGCGGTGGGTAATCAGCACGGCGGTCAGGCCGGGCATCACCTCGTGCAGCCTGTCCCAGAGGGCGGCCTCGGTGCGCGAGTCGAGCGCCGAAGTGCAGTCATCAAGGATGAGGATTCTCGGCTTGCCCACCAGGGCCCGGGCGAGGGCCAGACGCTGTTTTTGTCCGCCCGAAATCGACATCCCGCGCACGCCGATTTCCGTCTCGATACCTTTCGGGAACTCCGCGAGCTCGGCCTTCAACTGCACGACGTCGAGGGCCCACTCGATCACGGCATCGGATATTTCCTTGCGGCCGAAGACGATGTTGTTCCGGATAGTGTCGCTGAACAGGATCGGTTCCTGCGGCACAAACCCGATGTTCCGGCGAAGCTCGTCAAGCCGGTACTCCCGCAGGTCGCGCCCGTCAAGCCTCACGCCGCCGCCCGTGCAGTCGACCAGCCGGGGAATGAGGTTGACCAGCCAGGTCTTGCCCGAACCGATCTTGCCCACGAGGGCGACGGTGCTGCCCGCCTGTACGGCCAGGGATACGTCGGCGAGGATAGTGCGCGGCGAACCCGGGAACGAGAACGAGACGTCGTTCAAGACAAGGTCTCCCTTGACGGGGCCGTGACCGTCTCCGTTGTCGGTGTCGGTCACCATCGGCGGGACCTTTTCCAGTTCTATCAGGCGGTTGATTGACACCGCCGACTGCCGTGACTTGACCAGGAACTGGCCGATATCGAACATCGGGAATATGAGCCACACGATGTAGTAAATGAAGGTGGCCAGGTCACCGACCGATAGGTCAGCGAGCAACACCCGGTAGCCGCCAGCGATCAGCACGATCACCACGCCGAACTGCCAGATGTAGTTGTACAGAGTGTCCACGACCCGCGTCACCTTGACGGCGTCGATTTCCGCCTGTCGACGATCTCGGGCCGCTCCTTCATACTTGAGCTTCTGGGCAGCTTCCCGAACGTACGCCTTTACGACCCTGATGCCTGAGAAGCAGGCCTCCATGATGTCGTTGAACTTCGATATCCGCTTCTGGAGGTGATCGTATCTTCTGTCCAGCAGCGACGAGCTGACGAAGAAGACGACAATGAGGACCGGCAGGGGGCCGGTCGTCCACAGCGTCAGGTCCGGATCGATAGTGATCATCGCGGCGACGACGAAGCCGATGTACAGGAGGGCTTCGTAGGTTCTGAAAATGCCGGAACAGGCGAACCAGGAGAGCTTCTCGGCAACGTCGTCGGTCATCCTGGTCACGAGGTCGCCGGTGCGGAACCGGTTGAAGAAATCCGGTCCCTTGTGGGTGACGCGATCAAAGGCGTCCTGCCGGAAGCGCCATTCCAGCCTGAGGTTCATCCAGGCCCGGCAGGACTGGAAGTAGACGTACAGCACGCACGAGGCCAGACCCAGGGCAACAAATCCGATGGCAAAGGCGGCGCTGGCGGAGACGCCGAACCTTTCGCCCAGCCGGCCGAGCAACTGGGCCAGCCAGTGGTCCGGGATCGCACCGGTTTTGAGGTAGTCGATGGTAAACCCGAACATCCTGGGGATCGTCACGGTGATGGCCGCCTGTATGGGGGTGAACAGGATCAGCACGGTGATGATGCCGGGATGATGCCGGTAGTATCGCCACAACCATTTAGTTTTCTCACGCATTCGCACTTACTCCCCGTTTATTCTTGAACTGGAGATGGAACAGTTTCGAGTAGTACCCGTCCTGGAGTATCAACTCCGTGTGTGTTCCGCGCTCCACAATCTCACCGTGCCGGATGACCAGGATCTGGTCAACATCGAGTATCGTCGACAGCCGGTGAGCGATTATCAGAGACGTGCGGTCCGACATCAGCCTTCTGAGCGACGACTGAATGGTCCGCTCCGTTTCCGGATCGACCGAACTTGTGGCCTCGTCGAGGATCAGCAGGTCCGGATCGAAGGCCAGCGCCCGGGCGAACGAAAGCAGCTGTCGCTCGCCCCGGCTGAAATTGGCGCCCTTTTCGGACACCTCGCTACGGTATCCATCCGGCAGGCGTCGTATCACGGCGTCGGCCTCGACCGTTTTCGCAGCTTGCTCGATGTCCTCAAGCGTGATGTCGTCGGCTTCCAGGCCGATGTTCGAAATCACGTCGCCCGGGAACAGGATGATGTCCTGCAGCACCAGGGCAAAGCGGCGGCGCAAATCGGCGATCCTGATGTTGCGGATGTCGATGCCGTCCACCGTTATGCGCCCCTGCTGCGGGTCGTACAGGCGCAGCAGCAACGAGATGATAGTGCTCTTGCCGCCGCCCGTGACACCGGCCAGCGCCACCCGCTGACCGACCTGTATTTCGAAACTGACGTCCCGGAGAATCCAGTTATCATCGCCGGTGTATGAAAACCAGACGTTTTCGAAGCGAATGGCTTCCTTAAGGCCGTCCCACGTTTCGGGCCCGGCCGGGTCGGTTAGTTTGGGTCTGATTTGCAGCAGACCGAAGATGCGCCGGCCTCCCGCGATTCCCTTCTGAAAGTTGCCCAGTTGTTCGGCGGTCCGCGCGATGGGGTCGAACTCTTTCCATACCATCAGGACGAAGAATACGATGGTGCCGGGGCTCACGCCCCAGAGCACGCCCAGAAAGAGAACGGCGCCGATCTTGACGTAATTAAGGAAAGAGAGAAGGTTGAAAAATACGCAGACCGCGATGTTTGCGTAGGCGTCCTCTGAGAACTTGGCCTCGTTGGCCCGCCATACCTTCTGCCGGGCCCAGCGGCCGCGATGAAAAATCTGCACTATCGACATTCCGTGGATGAACTCGGTCAGCGTTGCCGTGACCTCGGCCATCTTCTTGCGCACCTCGAGAAAGCGGTGTGTCGTCACCCGGTGAAACACCCACACCAGGAAAGCCAGGGAAGGCAACGTGAGCAGAAGAACCGCGGCCAGCCGCCATTCGGTGACGAACATGACCCCATAGATGCCGATCATCAGCAACACGTCTCCCGCGACCAGGACCACGGTATTGGTGAATAACAGGCGCAGCGCCTCGGTGTCTGATTCGACGCGCGCCATCAGCCGGCCAACCGGGTTGCTGTCAAAAAACGAAATATCCAGCGACAGGATATGGTCAAAGAGTCGCCGCTTGAGGTCGAGCATGATGTCCTGTCCGATAATCTCCAGCTTGACGTACTGGAAGTACTGCAGGACAACGGAGACCAGTTGCATCGCGAATATGGCCAGGCCGAGCAGCAACAGTCCGGTGAATTCCCGCTCGGCGGCCGGTAACTCCAACTGGCCCGTGATGGGTCCGTCGATAGCCCGCTGTATCAGCAGGGGCCAGGCGATGGACAGAACGATCACGCCTATCAGCAAGGCCAGGCAGAAGGCGAGGCGCGACACGTGCTTACGTAGATATGGGATCAGCCCGCTGAACGCCTGCCTGGAACTTACCTCTTTTTCCGATTGCCCCGGTTTTTCGTCTTCGTAAAACGCGCTAACCATGGTCTTGTCTATTCCTTAATTCCAGTAGTTGGTTCCGGTTTGACCGGCGCAGGTGTAAAAAAACCCGCCGGGCCTTGTGAGCGCAGCGGGTGAAAACCGGTATCGTGAAAAAAATCACAAGATACGCATTCCCACCCCGCCGCGGAACAGATTGATAGGCTGCACAATTGCCCATCTGAGTCTGCCGATCATGAACATCAAGTCCTCCCGGTTTTCCGCTTACGGTTTGTGCGTATCTTAGTGCAGCATACGTCAATCGAAGTCTTGGGTTGCAAAAAGTATCGGCAATTCCGGGCTAAATGTCAACTATTTATTTGCCGGGCCGGGCCAAAGACGGGTAAAGCAACCGGGATTGCCGCCGAATTATTCGGGTACGGGTCTGCCTGACCGTATCGGACTGTCACCCGCCAGGAGGCTGAGATGAGAGACACCATGCTGAGGACGAAATGACGATACTGGTCGTGGACGATGAAGAGCTGATCCGCACGCTTTCACAGCGGATCCTCGTGCGGGCCGGTCACGAGGTGCTTCTGGCGGAATCCGGCAAGGCCGGCTTGCAGGCTTTGCACCGCGATCCCGCAGCCATCGATCTCGTCGTTGTGGATATGAGCATGGCGGATCTCTCGGGGACCGACTTGCTGCGTGAAATGCGCAGGATGCGGCCGGACCTGCGAGCCATCATTTCATCCGGGCGACGGGTGGAGGAACTGAAGCTGCCTGAAGATCTGGTGCCGAACACGTTGTTTCTGCAAAAGCCGTACCGGCCGCAGGAACTGATCCGGCGTGTGCAGGCGGCCACGGGCTGCGTGCGCGACGTTTCCTGATTCAAACTCACTCCGGCCGTTCCTGCCGAAGAATTCTCTTTTTAATCCCCGGTTCGTTGCATATCATTCGTCCCGTTGGCGTTTCTGGGGACAAGGAGTCTGCTTGCTGTGAAATGGTCACTGGTGCTTTTCCTCGCAACGCTCAGTTCTCTGGCGGGCTCGACCTGCTCGCAGGACAAACCGCCGGAGAAGGTCGTAACGGTGGGCTTTATCGAAGGGGGCGAGTATCCCGATCACGCCGTATTTCGCGATCTGTTTACCGCTGAGTTGCAGCGGCTGGTCCCTGAGGGATTGAAGGCGGTGACAGTGCCGCAGGGATTCAAGTCGGCCGGATGGAGGCGCGACACGTGCCGCTCCATGGCCGCCGAAATCGCCGGTGATACCTCTGTTCACATGGTGGTGGCCCTGGGTCCGTGGGTGGTGGAAGACCTTCTGGCGGCGGGCTGTCAGAAGCCGATCATTGCCGCGTACCGCTTCGATCCCGTTCTGGAAGGACTTGTCGATGCGCGCGGCCGGCCCATAGTCGATAACCTTACCCTGCGAGTCCGCCCCGACAAGTTGAAGAATGACCTTGCTCTCCTGGCCGGTCTTCTGCCCGTCAAAGAGCTGGCATTCCTGTACTTCCCGTCCGGCGACGAGACCGAGCGCGTGCTGGCCGAGGTTCGAAGGCTGGCGGCCGACCTCGGCTTCAGCGTGGTCACTGCCGAGGGGTACGACAATTACGGCACCTTTGCATACTTCAAGGCGTACGGTGCCCTGGCCGAGAGGGTCGATGCGCTTTACGTCCCGCCGCTGTGGGGATTCACGCCGGTCAAGATCAATCAGTTTTATGCCAGGACGAACCGCGAGCGAGTTCCGGTCATGTCCGCGTCGGGGCGACTGCACGTCGAACGGGGAGCCCTGGTATCGGGTAACGGCGAATCCATTCGCGCCAACGCATACTTCCATGCCTGGAAGACGGTCAGGATTATGCAGGGAGAGACGCCGGCCGACTTGCCCGTGGTGTTCCCCGAGCAGACAGGGATCGTCGTGAATGGATCCACGGCCCGATTGTACGGCCTGGAACTGCCCGCCGGTCTGAGGTTCGATGCCGTGCGCGTGGAGATTCCGCAGGGGGAAGATTCTCTCGCCATCGATCTTCCCTCGGCTATTGACCAGGCGCTCACACTGTACCCCGGATACCTGGCCAGGCATGAAGCCCTCCAGGCTGCGGCGGCCCGGGCGCGGCGCGCATACTCAGAGTATCTTCCGCAAGTCGGCCTTACCGGATCGATTACATATTTCGATGATAACGCCGTGCACAATCGTTTCGGGGAGATCGACAACGAGAGCTACCGGCTCGGGCTGACGCTTGAGCAGTCTCTGCTGTCGCTTGAGACGATCAGGACAATCGAACTGGCCGCCGAAGAAAGAAAGCTGAGCGAGATTTCCCGCGATCAGGCGGGGCTCGACCTGGAATTCGCCGTGACGACGGCCTACGTCGGTTTTCTCCGTGCCTGGGGAGTGCTGGCCGCGCGGCAGGAATACCGGGATCGGATCGACGAGATACTGCAATTGGCCCGCACGCGTGAGTTTCTCGGCATCCAGGACCATTTCGAGGTTCTCCGCTGGCAGGATGAACACCTCAGGGCAACCCAGGCCCTGATTGGGGCCGAGGCCGACCTGGGTATAGCCCGTGTGGTGCTGAACATCTTACTCAACCAGCCGGGGAACACGCCTATCGTTCCGGACAGCGCGCTGTTTTCTCAGGAGCGTCTGGTGGCCGAATACGTGCAACTGCTCCTGCCCATGGGCACCAGGTCGGCCGAAGAACGCAGCCAGGATTTCCTTGTCCGGCAGGCGCTGGCAGAGAATCCGGCCTTACGCCGGCTCGGTGTCAACATCGACATTCAGCATGTCCGGGTCTCGCGCAACCGGGCCAGGTGGTACCCGCGCGTCGGTTTCCGGGCAACTCTGCAGTACGCGGACGAGCTGGCCGAATCGCCCTCTTTTCAGGAAGAATCCAGCCAATGGTCGGTAGGTGCGTTTTTCGATCTGCCTTTGTTCGAGGGCGCTGACCGGTGGCACGAACGGCGCATGCTGACCGCGGAACTGGGCCGGGTCGAGAATGAGAAGGATGAGGCCATCTTGAACGTGATCAGCCGGGTCCGGACGGAGATGCTGCGGTTTGGCGGGCTGTTGGCGAGACTGCCGTTCGCCGATGAGTCATGGAGACTTGCAGCGGACCACTCCCGCCAGGCGGCGGACGGTTATGCCTCCGGCCGCCGAACGTACATCGAGGTGCTCGAAGCCCAGCGGAGCTATCTGGATGCCCGGTTGACGATGCTGGAGACACGGCACGATTACTGCGAGTCGGCCGCACGGCTGGTCAGGGCCGTTGGCTGGTCGGCGCACGCGCATGGCCGGACGCCCGGGCAGGAACTGGCCAAGCGCCTGGCTGCTCCCGACTCCGGCCGTTAGGCCCGACACGTTCACCTGCCACCGGCCTCACCGAGCGATTCAGCGCGGCGCGCCTATGAAATCACTTCCAGGAACAGCTTGACTACGTAAACCGCTCCGAGGGTCAGGGAGAGAGCAATGCGGAGGATTCTCAGTGACCGGCGATCCCGACCGGACGGCATCGACTCTCCGCGACAGGCGCGCACGAACACGAAAGCGTAGCCGATCAGGGAGAGCGCGATCAGGGCAAGGGCCACGGCAGTGCTTAGCAGGATTCCGAATTCAAACCGAATAACGTAGCTTCCGATGAGGACCACCACGGCGCCGAAGGCATATTTCCCGGCTATGTTGGAGGGAAGCGGTAGGTGTCGTCTCCTGAGCAGGAGCAATCCAAAGATGAGAATCAGCAGGTCTCGCCCGACCACAATACCGGCCAGCCAGACGGGCAGGCCGCGGTAGAGTATCAGACAGACGACCAGCCAGGCGGCCAATATCTTGTCGGCAACCGGGTCAAGCGCAATTCCCAGGCTGGTTACCTGACCGTATCGTCGGGCGAAGTATCCGTCGAGGCCGTCGGTAATGCCGGCGAGGATCAGCAAGGCAACGGCTATGGCCGTGCCGGTGCCGTCATCGCGGCTGAGACCGTAGCAGATAAACGGCGCCAGCCCTATGCGCGACAGGCTCAGAAGGTTCGGTATCCTGAAAATCTCTGCTGGCAACATGTCCTCGACCCCGTCCCGATGGCTCCCGGAGTTTTCTCAACGGTAGGCAAAATGGTTGCTCTAATCAAGTCCGTGGTTGTCCGCCGGGAACAGATGTGCCTTGCGTCTGGTTGACACTATGACGGGCCCCGTCGCAGAGTCTGCGACTTCCGGCGTCGCAGAATCGATGAGACGGCGGTGCTCATATTTTGCACAATGGACCCGGGTGGCCGCTCGCGGACATTCCGGGCCTGAGAAGCGGTTTGCCCGTAAGGGAATGATTGACATACGGTGCGAAAATCGTATATTTCAGTGGAGAAGCGACTGCGACTTTACCCGTACACGAATACCCCAAGTATAACCATTCTTGGAGCTGTTATGAAAAGACATATGATCAAGGTAGCCATTTTGTCTGCGCTTGCCCTGCTGGTGTCGGCCCAGACCTCCCGGGCCGTAGCGCCCACTAAGGAAGCAATCCGGCAATGGATTGCAGAGGGCGTTTACCATGAGAAGCTGAGTAACTGGGCCGCGTTCAAGGCGGCGGGCGGCTGTGCGCCGAATGAACATTCGCCTCTCGAGACACTTCGGGCTCTTCCCGGTGCGGCTCGTGGCACAAGCGCGGTCGACACGATAAACGTCATCGTGATTCTGGCCGAGTTCACTGACTGGCTGGCGTCCGATCAGAACGTTGCGGGCACGCTTTCAGGTTTCGACTCGCTGCTGTTTTCTGACCGCGACACAGACCCGGTCTTTAACCCGACCGGTTCGATGACGGACTACTACTTTGAAATCTCATACGGCACGGTTTATATCCGGGGGGACGTCTTCGGTTGGTACATGATGCCGAAGACGTACGAGTACTATGTCGGCACCGATGACGGCCTTAGCCGGAGCGGCGAACTTGCCGGGGCGGCGGTTGACGCCGCGGAAGCGGCCGGGGTGGATTTCTCACCGTATGCCAACGGTGATCAGTGGGTTGACGGAGTGATCGTGGTTCATTCCGGGGCGGGGGCCGAGACCGGAGCTTACGGCATCTGGTCGCATATGTCGTCTATGCCGCAGCGCTACTACGACGGGGTTGCAATAAACCTGTATACGATGAACCCGGAAGAACAGGGGATCGGCCTGACCTCGATGGGTGTCTTCTGTCACGAATGGGGCCACATTCTGGGGCTTGCTGATCTTTACGACTTGAATTCGGACAGCCCGGGTGACGGTCTTGGTGACTGGTCGCTCATGGCGGGCGGGAGCTGGAACGGCAACGGCCAGACGCCGGCACATCCCGATGCCTTCACCAGGGCGCAGGCGGGGTTTGTTGACATCGTGTGGCTCGAGAGTAACCTCTATCAGGTAGAGCTGCCTCAGGTTGAGCATAATCGGGTTGTATACGGTATGAAGGATGATCCTCTGGGGCCGTCCCCCCAGTACTGGCTGGTCGAGAACCGGCAGCGAGTGGGTTTTGACGCGGAACTGCCCGGGGCGGGCCTGTGCATCTACCACGTGGATGAAGCGGTTCCGGTTCAGAATAATCGCTTCCGTTACCGGGTGGCGCTGGAGCAGGCGGATGGTCGCAATGACCTGACCTACACCGGCGGCAGCGACGCCGGTGACTCCTGGCCCGGCTCAACGAATAATCGGGACTTCCACGATCAGTCCGTGCCCGACTCGAAAAACAATTTCGGTGTGACTACGGAAGTCGGCGTCCAGATGATATCCAATTCCGATTCGCTCATGTACGCCGATCTGGACGTGTACTTCTCCCGCACCTGGGTGGAGCTGTCAGCGGGGGATTCGCTGGTCTTTCTGGACCCTGTCCCGGGCGGCGACGGTAACGGCGTCCTCGAGGCCGGCGAGACCGTCGAGTTCTACGGCAGCGTCATAAACAGGATGCGCGAAGCATACACGCCCCTGATCCATCTGGCCGTCGACGTCGATGGGGTTGCCTTCATTGAGAATGACGTTCCGCTCGGCGGTTCTCTCCTGACCGGCGTGGACGTCGGGAACATAACTCCGATCACGTTCTCCCTGCCGGTGGATTTTGAGTCGATCATCGCGCGGTTTACCCTGACGGTCACGGCGGATTCCGTTATGGGGGAACACGACAGCACGTTTGTCACCGGCTTTGAGTTCGATCAATCGCTCGGTGCTCCGCAAGTGCTGATCGTCGACGACGACAACGGGCAGACGCTCGATCAACGATTCTCCACCGGCCTTACGGATCTGCGCCTGCCCAGTGAAACGTGGGACAAGAGCATTTCGTCCCCCACCGGCGGTGACCTGCTGGCATACAGGTCCGTCATCTGGCATACCGGTAAGAACGACGGCAGCGGGGGATCCATCACGGCCGGCGACGTCGCCGCCCTGACCGAGTTCCTTGACGGCGGGGGCAGCCTGTTCCTTTCGAGCCTGACGGCGGCCTCGCAGTTGCATACACTCGATTCCGCCTTTATGGCCGACTACCTTCACGCCACGCTGGCCGGCACCAACAAGTTCGGCCTGGGTTTCATGGGTATCGACGGCAATGAGGTTACCGACGGTTCGGCCTTCACATATTACGGTAACGCACCGATCAACCCGATGCACGACGTCCTGGACGCGTACACCGGCGGCCAGGAGGCGTTTTATCTGGCCGATGAATACGGAAGCGGCAACTTCGGCGATTGTGCCGTCACGTATTCGGGCGCCTACCGTACCGTCTTTGCCACTTTCGGAGCAGAATTCATCAGTGAAGGAAACGAGTACCTCGGATTTCAGCACCGCGATACGCTGCTCAGCCGGGTCCTGGACTTCTTCAATCGCACCTACCCGTACGTGAGCACTGTCTTTGTGGAGGGAGACGACGTCAGCCAGATTGTGGATCACACTCCGACGTTCGGGTGGTCGGTCATAGATACCGGTTCCCTGGCACAGACTGAGTACGAGCTTGAGGTCGGCAGCGATAACGAATGGACGACGGCGGAGATGTGGGCGCCGGGCGTGACCGCATCGGCCGACACTTTTGTCGCTTACGCAGGAGCACCGCTCCTGGACGGCGAGACGTACTACGCGCGTTTGCGGGCGAGCAACGGCACCCTGTGGTCCGAATGGTCATCAACCTCGCTGCACATGAATACGCTGCCGCTGGCACCGCAACTGGCAAGCCCGTCGGACGGCCGGTTTACCGGTAACCCGCCGCCGCTTTTTGTGTGGGGCGGTTCGGACGCGGAGAGCACCTCCCTGTGGTACCAGTTCGAAGTATACAGCGACGAAGGCCTCGGCAGTGTGGTGACGACCTCGCCGGACGTCGGGGAAACCGCGGATTCGACGGCATGGCTGGTGGACGTGACCCTGGATGAGTTGGCCCGGTACTGGTGGCGGGCACGAACGAGCGACGGCGCAGAATACTCCGCCTGGTCGGATTCGGGCACGTTCGTGGTCAACTCGGCCTACGAGCCTCCGACCGGCACGCTCATAGTGCCGTCCATGTCGGAGGCGCCGTGCGACACGTCGTGCCTGGTGCAGCCGTTCGTGGTCCAGGCGTCCAAACCGCTGACGAAGGCGACGATCCCGCTGCGGATACCGGACGATGTCGAGATCTGTGAGGTGTCGTTCGACGGTCTGATCACCGAATCGTGGGATCTCAGCACGGCCGTGATCGAGTCTGACTCCGCTTTTCTCGTGGTCAGGCTGGACAACAGTCTCGGCTACCAGTTGGATCTGGACACGCCGGCGGTGTTGTTCGAGGTGCACTTCACGGCGCCGATACCATGTATGACAAGTGAGTTCGTGTCGTGGGATACGGCGCGGTACGACGTGTCGACTGACGTGCTGAGTTTTACGGACACGATGGAGACGTTCGGTCCGGAGTTCGACGTCGGGCAGGACTCTACCGAGATTGTCGGGTACACCCCGGGTGAGGTGGACAAGGAGGCAAGCGTTGATATCGGTGACCTGACGTTCATGATTGCGTACCTGTTCATAGATGGAGAGGCGCCGTGCAATTTTGACGCGGCCGACATGAACAGCGATTGTGTAGGACCGGACATCGGCGACCTGACGTACCTGATTCAGTACCTTTTCGTTGAAGGCGCGGACCCGTTGTGCGGGTGCGTGGTCGCGGGCGCTCCGGCTGCACCGCAGATCAGCCCCGACATTACCGTTCAGGCCGTGCAGGAAGGCGGGTACACGGAGGTAGTCCTCAATTCGTCCGTCGAGTTACGCGGGGTTCAGCTCGAGTTGTCAGGCTCGGGCGGCGATGTTCCCGTGAACCTGCAGCCGGGCACGCTTGATCTCGTGGCCGGCCGGCCGGGCAATCCGCTGAATCTGGCGGTCCTCGACCTCGACGGCCCGCACGTAATCAAAGCCGGTTCGGTCAGGCTGCTGCGTCTTGAAGGAGACTACGAAATTGTCTCCGGCCTGGTCTCCGATCTTGCCCACAGGGTGCTCACGCCGTCGATTGCCACCGCGGCGGATGGACCCGACCTCCCCGATACCTATGGACTTTCACAGAACTATCCGAATCCGTTCAACCCGTCGACGGATATCACCTTCGCCCTGCCCGTTCCCAGCCGAGTCAAGCTGGAGGTCTTCAACATCCTGGGTCAGGAGGTGGTCACCCTGGTCGACGAGGCCCGTCAGGCCGGCTATCATACGATCACATGGGACGGCGCCTCCGGGCAGGGACACCAGGTGGCCAGCGGTGTCTACTTCTATCGTCTGGTGACGGACGAATTCTCGCAGACGAAGAAGATGATTCTGCTGAAGTAAGTGTGCCTGCGAGAGAATTTCAGGGAGCAGCCGAGAAGGCTGCTCCTTTTTTTTGGCATCGCGGCATGCGCGACGGCCGAAGATGCCGACCTGCGCCAAGACAGGGCCTTGTTACCGCCAGCCAGAAAATAGTTGACTCCGGTGTCTAATTTTGTATGTTTAGAGGGCAGGGAGAATTCGACCTTACTCATCACTCCGGCAGTTGAAATACAACTGCCTTCGGTGCCGCAATGGGACAGTCCGTGATCCGAACCGCCGCTTTTTCCGCGCTTGTCGTTCTGGTACTGACCGGCACGTCGTCGTCGGTGGCGCCGACCAGGGAGGCGGTTCAGGAATGGCTCGCACAGGGCGTTCTCGAGGAGAAGGCGCGGAACTGGGCGGCGTTCAAAGCCGCGGGCGGCTGTGCCCCCAATGAGTACTCGCCATTGAAAACGCTACGGTCGGTGCGCGACGCAGCGCAGGCCGGCCCCGTGGTTGATACTATTCACGTCGTTGTTCTTCTGGCCGAATTTACCGACTGGCGGGCGGCGGACCAGAGTGCCTACGGCACGCCGGAGGCGTTCGATTCCCTGCTGTTTTCCAATCGCGACACCGACCCGATACACAATCCCACCGGGTCCATGACCGACTACTACCTCGAGATATCGTACGGCAGCGTGTACATCAAGGGCGACATATACGGCTGGTACATGATGCCCGAGACGTACGCCTATTATGTTGACGATGACGACGGCCTGCAACATGGCCATGAGATTATTGGGGCGGCGGTAGATTCCGCGGAGGCCAACGGGGTGGACTTTTCGCTCTATGCCAACGGCGACTCCTGGGTTGACGGCGTCATAGTCATTCATGCCGGCCCGGGGGCGGAGGCCAACGAATGGGGCATCTGGTCTCACGCCTCGGCTATAACGCCGCTTACCTACGACGGTGTCGGCATTCGTATGTACATCATGTGTCCGGAGGAACAGGGAGACGAACTGGCCCCCATCGGCGTCATCTGCCACGAATGGGGGCATATCCTCGGGGCCTACGATATGTACGATCAGGATCTGACCAGTCCGGGCTGCGGCCTGGGTGACTGGTCGTTGATGGGCTCGGGGAGCTGGAACGGGTACGGGCTGACACCGGCGCATCCCGACGCGTTTACCAGAGAGCAAATGGGTCTCGTGGAGATATCGTGGCTGGACAGCAACCTGCACCAGGTCGAGTTGCCGCAGGTTGAAGAGAGTCCCGTCGTCTACGGCATGAAGGATAATCCGCTGGGGGAATCGCCCCAGTACTGGCTCATCGAGAACCGCCAGCAAGTCGGCTTCGACGTAGAGCTGCCAGGGGCGGGCCTGTGTATCTATCACGTCGACGAGGACGTCCCCGGGCAGCATGACCGGTTCCGGTACATGGTGGCTTTCGAGCAGGCCGACGGCCGCAACGACCTGGCCTTGAGGGGGGTCAGTGACAACGGTGATCCCTGGCCCGGCGCAACAAACAACCGTAACTTCCACGATCTGTCGGTGCCCGATTCGAAGAACAACTTCGGCGTAACCTCGGAAGTGGGCGTTCAGAGCATATCAAGTAACGGCTCGGTCATGCACGCGGATCTTGACGTGTACTTCTCGCGCCCCTGGATCGAGTTCTCGGCCGACACCCCGCCCGTGTTTATCGATCCGCCCCCCGGTGGCGACGGGGACGAGGTCCTGGAAGCCGGCGAAACCATCGAGTTTCACTGTCGCGTCGTGAACAAGATGCGTTCTGCCTATGCGGCGACGGCAAGCCTGACCGTCGACGCCGAGGGAGTTCAGTTCCTTCAGAATGACGTCCCCTTCGTCGGTGATTTCATCACTTACTCCGACGTCTGGATAGCACTACCGGTCAGGTTTTCGCTTCCGGTCGACTTTGAGTCGATTATCGCCCGTTTCACCCTGACGATCGTGGCGGATTCCGTCCCCGGGTCGGGTGACCGCGCGTTCACGGCCAGCCTTGAGTTTGACCATACTCTCGGCGCTCCACAGGTGCTGATTGTTGACGATGACAACGGGCAGACTTTCGAGCAGCGGTTCTCGACCAGCCTTACGGATCTGCGCCTTCCCAGCGAGACGTGGGACAAGAGTGTATCATCACCGCTCGGCAGTGATCTCCAGGCGTACAAAACGGTTATCTGGCATACGGGCAAGAACGACGGCGGCGGGGGGACCATCACGGTCGACGATATCGCGGCGCTGACGCAGTTTCTCGAGGGCGGGGGCAGCCTGTTCCTTTCGAGCCTGACGGCGGCGTCACAGCTGCACTCGCTGGATTCCGCCTTCATGGCCGACTACCTGCACGCTACGCTCGCCGGCCCCAGCGGGTTCACCCTCGGTTTCATGGGTATTGACGGCAACGTGGTCGCCGACGGGACGGCCTTCACGTACTACGGCAACGCGCCGATCAACCCGATGCATGATGGGCTGAATGCGTATGCCGACGGTCAGACGGCATTTTATCTGGCCGACGAATTCGGCAGCGGCAACTTCGGCGATTGCGCGGTCACGTACCTGGGCGACCACCGTACCGTCTTTGCCACTTTCGGAGCAGAGTTCATCAGTGAAGGAAACGACTACCTCGGATTCCAGCACCGCGACACGCTGCTGGTCCGGGTCCTGGACTTCTTCACCCACAGTTATCCGTACGTGCGCAGCCTCTTGCTGGAGGTGCAGGACGCGGACCAGGTTGCGGATCATACTCCGACGATCCTGTGGTCGGTTGTTGATACCGGTGCGTCTGTGCAGGCCGAGTATGAGATCGAAGTCGGCAGCGATAACGACTGGACCGCGGCGGAGATGTGGGTGCCCGGCGTCACCGGTTCGCCTGACTCCTCCGTAACCTATGCCGGAGCGCCGCTGCTTGATAGTGAGAGATACTGGGTCCGGCTGCGGTCAAGCAACGGCACCATCTGGTCGGAGTGGCTCTCGACTTCTTTTCACGTGAACACGCTGCCGCTGGCGCCGCAGTTGCGCAGTCCGTCGGACGGCCGGTTTGTCGGTAACCCGCCGATTCTGTATGTCTCCGGCGGCTCTGACGAAGAAAGCAACCAACTGTACTACCAGTTCGAAGTGTACGCCGACGAAGAGCTTGCCAGCGTCGTCACATCCTCTCCGAACGTCGAGGAGACTCCGGACTCGACGGGGTGGCTGGTCGACGCGGTCCTGGATGAGTTGACTCCGTACTGGTGGCGGGCACGAACGCACGACGGCGCCGAGTACTCGGCCTGGTCCGATTCCGGCACTTTCTTGGTCAACTCGGCCTACGAACCGCCGTGGGGCAGACTGGTTCTGCCCTCAGTCACGGTGGCACCTTGCGACACTTCCAGCATGATCCAGCCGGTCGTGGTGGAGATATCCAAGCCGCTGACGAAGGCCACAATCCCCCTGCAGATACCGGGGAACATCGAGATCCTCGAGGTCTCCTTCGACGGTCTGCCTGCCGAACCCTGGGATTTGAACTCGGTCGTGTTGGAACCGGAATCAGGCCTTCTTCTGGTAAGGCTTGATAACAGCCTTGGCTACGAGTTGGATCTTGACACCCCGACGGTGCTTGTTGAGATCTCTTTCACGGTTGCGGTACCGTGTCGGACGGGTCTCTCTCTGGTCTGGGACACGGCGCGGTACGCTGTGCCCGCGGAGGTGTTGAGTTTCACGGACACCATGGAGACGTTCGGGCCGGAATTCGACGCCGGTCTGAATGAAACAGTGGTTTTGCCGTACATTCCGGGCGAAGTTGATGGTCAGCCGGCCGTAGATATCGGTGACGTCACGTACCTTGTTGGCTACCTGTTCCTGGACGGAGCCGGGGCGTGCGTCGCTAACGCGGCGGACTTAAACGGTGACTGCGAAGGGCCGGACATCGGCGATCTTACGGCTCTCATACGTTATCTTTTTGCGCAAGGCGAGGAACCCCGGTGTGGTTGTGTGACCGCCGGTGCCACGGCGGCAGCGCGCCGGGCCGGGATGACGGCCCTGCCCGAGTGAAACGCCGTCGGGCGCGGGCTTCAGGGAATGGGGCAGCGGGCGTTCTTTTTGGCATTGATGTAAGTTGCTGCTCGATCAGACAGCGCGGGCAAAAAAAGTCTGGGTAGTCCGAACTAACCCACAGGGAAAAGTAGCTCGGACCACCCAGCGGTCTTTAGCGGTACGGGGGATCGAACCCCGGTTTGGTGGCTGAGAACCACCCGTCCTAACCACTAGACGATACCGCCGTTCAATGCGCAACGCTAAAGAAGCAACACGGCATATATACACATCGAGTTTAGGGGCTGTCAAGCGAAGCAATTTTGTTGATTGACAGCTACTTACGGCGGGCTGCTCCGTTAAGGGACTGACCGGGAACGGGTTAGTACTCCTCAACAATCTTTGATTTTTTTCGCCAAGGCTCGTGTCGGGGCATGACATCGGGTCTGCCGACACTGCCATTTTGGCGCTTACACTACGGAACGCGTTGGGCGATGGTATTCTAAGAGAACGATAGTGCCGTATCTGCCGGGCCGATACTCCAGAAGGCGACTCTGATAGCGATACGTGTTGTGGTCGATTTCGATCTCGCCCTGAAGTTCTCTGTCCGGCTGTGGCCGTCGCGAAAGCCTCCTGATTTTCCTGAGTGCCTGTCTGTCAAATAGAACCAGTCCCGAGGTGTGGAAGGCGAGACGGTCGTGCTCGTCATAGAAAAGCAGGGGCTGGTCGAAAGATCCCAGCACGCTCTTGAGCAGGCGGAGCTGGCCGCGGGTCCTGAAGTGTACAATCACGACGCACAGGAGGACTGCGACGGTGATAATCGGCAACCAGATCACTGTGGCGGGTGCATCAAGCAACGATGTAATACTATCCGGCATGCGGCTATAATAACACGGCTGTGCTGCCGGAGCTACAACAAAAGGTGCGTGCGCCGCTGTTTTTGGGTTGGATTCCGAGCACGTGCGAGCCTATACTACCGGCGTAACATCAGTGTATAATGGAGGGACGCAATGGCGACCAGTAAGCCCAGGAAATCGAAAAAGCGGCGTGGGTTGACATACAAGTCCTTAGATTATCGAGTTTCCTACAAGCCGGTCGGTGTAGCGTCCTCAGACGACGTTCCGCCCTGCAGCAGCATTATCGGCCAGCAGCGCGCCGTTGACGCCATCAGGCTGGGTCTGGACGTCAGGAGTCGGGGGTATAACGTTTTCGTGACGGGGCTTTCCGGCACCGGTCGAACGACTACCATCAAGCACCTGTTAGAACAACTCGAGCACGGACCGCCGGACCTTACCGACGTCGTCTACGTCAACAACTTCAAGAACGTTGACCACCCCAAGGTGCTGACGTTCAAAGCCGGTGAGGGCAGGCGGTTCAGGAAGGACATGGGGTACCTGATCAGTTCCATCCGCAAGGTTGTTCCCAAGATATTCCTCTCCGACGATTACAAGGACCGGTACAGCCGGCTGGTCCGCGAGTTCGAGGGCCGACAGAAGCAGCTCGTAAGCGGCTTCGAGGAAAAGCTGACCAAGGCCGGGTTTGTCATGGTGCAGATTCAGTCGGGGCTCGGCGTTCGCAACGAAATCCAGCCCCTTATCGAGAATGAGCCGACATCGATGGAGCAACTCGAACGGCTTTCCAAGGAAGGCAAGTACGCGTTGTCCGAGCTGGACGAGAGACGCCGCGCCTGGGATTCGCTGAGAAGAGAATTCGACGTTACCACCACTGAGTCGAAGAAGCTGACCAGCAAGCTCGAAGAAGCCGTCGAGAAGCTGAACTACTCCATGGTCGCGCCGCTGGTGGCCGACAAGGTGAACTTGCTGAAGAAACGGTATCCGAATGAGAAGGTTCAGGGCTACCTCGAAGGGGTGGAGGACGCCATGGTGAGCGATCTTGATCGTTACCGCGAGGCCCAGCCGCGTCGCGGCGAGGAAGAGGCGCCGCCGTTTCGCAAGCGCGAACCGTTTGAGGAGTTCTCGGTCAACCTCCTCCTGGACAACTCGGAAACCGCAACCGTCCCGATCGTGATCGAAAAGTCGCCTTCGTACAAGAACCTCTTCGGCTCTCTGGAACGGGTGGTGGATCGATTCGGTTACTGGCGGACCGATTTCACGCGCATTTTTTCCGGCTCGATCCTGAAGGCGTCCGGCGGGTTTCTCGTCGTCAACGCCCTGGATCTCTTCGGCGAGCCGGGCGCATGGATAGGTCTCAAGCGGGCGCTCCGGAACGGCGAAACTGAGATCACCGGTTACGATCCGCTTTCCATGATGGCCGGTTCCGGGATCACGCCGGAGCCGATCCCGCTTGAGGTCAAGGTGGTGCTGATCGGAGAGGACCGTATTTACCGGTTGCTGTGGAATTTCGACGAGGATTTCAAGAAGGTGTTCAAAATCAAGGCGGAGTTCGACTCCGTAATGCCGTACAACCGGGCGAACGTCACTGAGTACTTTCAGTTCGTCCGTCGGATTGTCGATGAGGAGCACCTCATGCCGTTTCACGTCAGTGGCCTGCAGGCCGTGGCCGAATACGGTCGAAGACTGGCCGGGCATCGGGAGAAGCTGAGCGTCCGGTTTACGGCCGTGGCCGACATCGTTCGCGAGGCGGCGTTCTGCGCTCGCCTTCGGGGAGCCAAGAAAGTTACCCGGCAGGACGTGCACGGTGCGGTGAGCGGGCGGCGCAGCCGGGTCAATCTCGTCGAGGACAAGATACAGGAGATGTTCGACACCAACACGCTCATGGTTTCCACGACGGGATCCGAGGTGGGCCAGATCAACGGGCTGTCGGTGTACGACATCGGGGACTACAGGTTCGGACGCCCGACCCGGATAACGGTGACAACGGCGCTTGGCAAGGCCGGAGTTATCAACATTGAACGTGAGGCCGAGCTTTCCGGTCCCGTGCACAACAAGGGCGTGTTGATTCTGTCCGGCTACCTGCGCAGCATGTTTGCCCAGGACAAACCGCTGGTGATGTCGGCGTCAATCTCCTTCGAACAGTCCTACAGCGGCGTTGACGGCGATTCGGCGTCGTCCACGGAGATCTACGGCATAATCTCGTCTTTGAGCCGAATACCCATCAATCAAGGTCTGGCGGTGACGGGATCGGTCAACCAGAAAGGTGAGATTCAACCGATCGGCGGCATCAATGAGAAAATCGAGGGTTTCTTCGACGTCTGCAAAGCGCGCGGTCTGACGGGAAACCAGGGCGTGCTCATGCCTCGTCAGAACGTACAGGACCTCCTGCTGCGGCCCGACGTGATGGACGCCGTCAAATCGGGCAAGTTCAGCATCTATCCCGTCAGGAGGATCAGCGAAGGGCTTGAGATACTGACCGGCGTGCCCGGGGGGCGGCGCACGGCGAGCGGTCGTTTCACCGCCGGTTCGGTGCTGGCCAGGGCGGATGAACGACTGTGCGACATGGCCGTCGAGCTGGAACGTTTCGGTCGTACGGCGGGTCGTAGTGACAAGGGCAACGACGGCAACGAAGCCGGTCGTTCGAAGCGAACGAGGACGAAGCGTTCGAAATCGGGGCGGCACGGGATGCAGCGTTCATGACGATGAACGCCGATGCGATGTCGGTACGACGGAAGACGCCTGCATCGCACGAGCCATGCCGGTGCCGTTGTGATGAACGCAAAAAAAATTCCAAGTTTGTTTATTTTTTTCTTGACATGGTTTTCGCTGATGATTTGTTTCCGGGCGAACGTTTCATATGGAGGATGTTCAATGCGCAAGGCTAAAAGAGCCAAGAAGAAGGTTGTGAAGAAAAAAGCAACCAAGAGGAAAGTGACTGCCAAGAAGAAAACCGCCAGCAAGAAGAAGGTAGCGGTCAAGAGGAAGGTAGTCAAGAGGAAAGCTGCTCCGAAGCGCAAATCAGCAAAGGTGCGCTGCTCGGGTAAGACCAAAGCAGGAAAGCGCTGCCGACGTTACACCGACGGCAAGTCGAAGCACTGTGCCTTGCATCGCTGAACCTTCTTGTTCGTTGTATAACGCGGTCGGTCATCCGGCCGCGTTTTTTTTTGGTGGGGAGGCGCCCTACACGTGGGAGAAAGACGACGGGTTTTGGCCCCGCCGAGCCACTGGCTCCATTCCGGCGGTCTAGAAATCGGCGCCGAATGAAAAGTAGTGGCGGGGTTTGTCCGACACCGTGTTGAAATCAGTCGACCACGCGATGTCATAGCGAAGGAGCGCGAATCCGAACAGGTTCAGCCGCATCCCCGTTCCGAATCCGGACTTTATGTCCCGAAGGCGCCTGTGTCCGCCTTCCGACGTGCCGCCCTTGAAGTTGCTTCCGGTCCACGCGGCGCCAATATCGGTGTACAGGGCGCCGATGACGTTACTGAGAACCAGGGGGAGGGGGAATCGCATGGCGAAGTACTGGATCAAGGGAAAGCGAAACTCCCAGTTCACGAGGCCGTAGCGGTCGCCCGAGAGGCCGTAGTAGTCCTCGCCTCGAAGCGGCGTCACGATGTCGGCGAAGTACAGGTTCTCCACGTCGTACACTTTGGCGTCGAGAGTACGGTTGCCGATCCAGTTGGTGGTGCCGCCGAGGAAATACTGTTTGGGCGTATTGCCCACCGACGCTCCGCCTGACAGCCGCAGCGCCATGGAGAACGTCTTGGTAAAGTGCCAGTACTTGCGAAAGTCAAGCTCGGCCGAGTAGAACTCGATGTCACCGGTGTCAAAGAGATTCACGACGGAGTTAAGAGTGACCTTGGCGCGCCGGCCGTTTATCGGTCCGGTGTATCCCCAGAGGACGTTGTCGAACACCCATGCCACGGTGGCCGTGGTCGCCTTGGAATTCCTGTCAGAACGAGGATCGAGGAAATCGATGTAGTCACGATCGATGAAGTGCTGCGAGGCAATAAGCTCGATCCGGCTGAACGTGGAAAAGGGACGGCTCACAAATCCCTGCAGGCCGTAAAAGCGATCGGAGAACAGGAAATTGTAGCTGTCAATGTAATAATTCTTGGTATGGAAAACGCCGCCGCCCATGGCGATCCGGCGCTGGTTGTTAAGGTAGAATGCCTGGATGTACGACTGGTCAATGGTGTTGACCAGGTCCGTGGCCAGGTAGATCTGGTGGTTGCCCAGGTAGTCCGAGAACACAAATACGGACTGACCGCGCAGGCCGAAAAACGTGTCATAGGCAAAACCGCCGCCGACGAAATCAGGCGTGAACCGGACTTTGTATTCATGAACCCTGTACTCACCGCCGGGAAGCAGGCTCGCGATGGAGTCAAACTCCGCCGGTTCCTCGCGCGGCATCGCCATGTACGCGCTGTCGCCGCCGGCGATATTCACAAACAGCGAGTCCAGGCGGCTCTCGTCGCCCTCTGAGACGTATACGTACTCATCGTCGTAAACGCCGGACCGGGTAACGGTGGAATCTTCCGTCGGCGCCGACGGTGTCGCCCCCGCGCTGTCGGTCAGGGCGGAGTCGTTGACAGCCGAGGTGACGGCTGAGTCGACCTGGCGAGGTCCCGTCGTTAAAACCGTATCCAGGTCTGCCAGGACGGCACTGGTGGTGTCCGCGGGTGCCTGTGTGCTGTCGGCGGGCCGGCCTTGCTCGGCCGTTGCGGACGTATCCACTGTATCTCCGACCATCCTGCTCTGGGCGAGAGTGCTGCGCTTTTCCCACTCCAGCAGGTCGTATTTGCCCAGAACGTAGTCGGTAGGTTTCAAGCGGCCGCTGTCGCCGACCGGGACGAGATCCTTCAGCAGGAAAACGTCCCAGGCACCGCGATAGAGGGCCGAGTATGCCAGTTGCGTGCCGTCGGGCGACCATGATACCTCGCGAATGCCCGTGAGAACGTCCGTTACGGCATAGTATCTGACGGTGTCGACATAGCCGACGTAAATGTTGTCGATGCCGTTGCGGTTGGACACGAACGCGATCTTGCTGCCGTCCGGGGACACGGTCGGCGCCGTGCTGGAACCGGGCCCGACGTCGATCGGTGTGATTCGCAGACCGGCGGTCTCGAGGCTGAAAATATTGTACGTGCCGTACTCCAGATCGCCCGGGCGAAGGGCGCCGGGTCCTGCGTAGGGATGACCCAGGTGATCAATGGCAGGATTCCGGGGATGCGGCCGGTCGGACGAGAAGACGATCTCGGCGGAATTGGGCATCCAACTCGGGCTGACGTCGTCAAAGCGGTCGTCGGTGAGCTGCTCGATCTCGCCCGTCTCGATATGATAGATGTACAGGTCCCGCTTGTGGTCACGTAGTGCTGAAAAGGCGATCTTGTCGCCGTCCGGTGACCATGATGGAGACTGAATGTTGTAGAAGTCGAGCCGAACCTTTTCGTAAACCTTCTGCCGGTACACGTCGAGAAAACAGATCACTTCCTTTCCCTTTGACTTGGCCACGAAGACCATCCGGCTGCCGTCGGGGGAAAACGACATGCCCGACACGTAGGAGTGCAGGGACTCCAGGTCGGCCGACCGCTCGGATTTGACCAGTCGGTTCAGCACCTTGCCGTCGGACGCCGATATGAGGACGATCTCGGTGTAATCGGAGCGATCGGTGAAAATCGCGATCTTGTCGCCTTCAGGGGAGAAGGTCGGTTTCTCGTTGAAGTACGAGCCGTCGTCCGGGGCGCGCGTCAGCCGGGTTCCGATCTCGTCGGCTTCCCGTCGCTCGGCGATCTCGGGCCAGTAACGGCGTTTCATCTCCTTGGAAAACTCTTCCCAGAACTCCTTCTCGGTGATGTCGATGGCCGATTTGAGCGCCTTGCCCATAGTCAGGTGGATTTTCCCCTTCTGGAGGATCTCCCCGAGTTTCTTCTCGCCGTACTTGTCGACGATGTATTTGACCATCGCCTGGCCCTGCTTGTAAGCCAGGTATCCGCCGAGGCGGTCCGGCGGTATCAGGTAGTTGTTGATAGTGGCGTCTCGTACGTACATGTCCGACCAGTAGTCCCAGCCGTGCCGCGAGGAATACTCGGCGAACCCTTCGGCGAACCACAGCGGTAACTGGAACAGTCTCTGGCGCGCCAGCAGCGATGCGAACGAGTTGCCGAAGAGCATGTCGTAGATGACGGCGTGCGTCAGTTCGTGGTGCAGGACATGCCGGAAATCTTCATAGGAGCCGGTGAACGGAATGGCGATCCGGTTCTTGAAGGCTTCGGTAAAACCGCCGACGCCCTCCGGAAGCAGGGCTGAGATGATGTTGGTTTGCTGGAAGTCGTTGTGCGAGTTGTAAACAAACACCGGAACGCGCCGCTTGATGCGGTAATTGAGCTCTTCCGTAATTTCGACATACGACGATTCCGCCACGGTAGCCGCAAACTTGGCCGTCGGGTATGCGTTTTCATAAAAGTAGATGTCGAAATGCCGGGTTTGAAGGTACTTCCAGTCGAAATCCTTGTACCGGACCTTATTTTTGCCGAACTGGGCCTCCTGGGCTATGCTTCCACCCGCCCAGCAGGCGAGAAGCAGCAGGCTGAGTCCAAAAACCTTTCTCATCAGATAACGCATCCTTACTTCGTTTCTTCGTCCCGGCACCGGATCGTGACGGGCATCCTGCCCGACCAGGTCCGCCGTCGGCCTCCCGGCCGCAGCCGCAGAAGGCGCCGAATCACGGGCTCCCTTTATTATACGGGTACTCTTTTGATATCGGCCCCGAGGGAGGCTAACTTTTCTTCCAATCTGTGATACCCGCGATCAACGTGATAGACCCGCAGGACCTCTGATTCTCCTCTCGCGGCCAGGCAGGCCAGCGTAATCCCTGCCCCGGCACGGATATCCGAGGCCATGACCTGCGCGCCGACGAGAGCGTCCACGCCGGTTACAATCGCTTCGGCGCTGGAAACCGTGATTTCTGCGCCCAGCCGGCGCAATTCCATCGTATGATTGAACCTATCTACAAAAACAGTTTCTTTGATATGAGATGTTCCCGAGGCAATCGTACAAGCCGCCATGATGGCTGCCTGTAAATCGGTGGGAAATCCCGGGTACGGAAAGGTCGTGACGCTGATGGCTGCCAGCCGTTTCGGCCCGCGAACACTCACGCCGGTTTTCTTCGTTTCGATCTGACAACCCATATCCTGGAGTTTGTGCGCCACGACTCTCAGCGGTTCCGTCTCGATGCCGGAGACTTCCACCGTCCCCCCGGTCATGGCGGCGGCGATCATGTACGTTCCGGCTACCAGACGGTCGCCCGACACTGCGTGTTCAACCGCGCTCAGCCGTTTGACGGGTTCGACGGTGATAGTGGGCGTGCCGACGCCGTGTATTTTCGCGCCTGCCTTGCCGAGAAACGCGGCCACGTCGGATATCTCCGGGTCGCAGGCGGCGTTGATGATAGTCGTTTGTCCCGCCGCGAGCACGGCGCCGAAAAGAATGTTCTCGGTGCCGGTGTGTGAGGGCCGGTCGAATATGACCGTTCCCCCGGTCAGCGGTTTGCCCTGCGCGATTACGTAGCCGCCCTTCTCGCTGATACGGGCGCCCAGGGCGGCGAACCCGCTGATATGGTAGTCAACCGGACGGGCGCCGAGAGAACAGCCCCCCGGCAGCGATACCCGCGCCTCGCCCAGGCGCGACAGCAGCGGACCCAGCACCAGAAACGAGGCCCGCATCTGCCGCATCAGGTCATACGGAGCGGTGTTCTTGTCGATATTCTCCGCGCTCACCGTCACCACTCGGGCCTTCTCATCGTAGGTCACTCTGGCCCCGAGATGTTCGAGCACGCGGATAATCGTGAAAATATCCCTCAACGGCGGGACGTTGCTGATGACCGATTCGCCCTTGTCGATGAGCAGCGCAGCGGCCAGTATCGGCAAAGCGGCGTTTTTTGAGCCATCGACCCTGATTTTGCCGTTCAGTGTCGACGGGCCCTGGATGACGAATTTATCCATCTCTGTTTCTTCGTATCCGGGGGCATTTTGGGCGTTCCCGGACGGATTTCGGAGGTTACCGACCTTTCACTTTAATGTCGGTAATGGACCCGTAAAAAGAAAGTGAAATCAGGCCACGGGGGATTTGGCCTGTTCTTCGTCGATGACGTCGAACGTCTGGCGGACTCTCAGGAAGAAATCCACGGCCTCATCGTGGCAGAAATCCGGGCTGGTCCACGGCAGGCGGGTGAATTTCCCGCGCGCCCATATAAGCTGGGTTTCCGCAAAGACCCCCCGGGCCAGGTATATCCGGTGGTTGTACTCGCGGTGCGAGGCCATGACGAGATTGTCCGGGGAGAGGATGCCGGGGTCGATGTTGACTGTTCGAAAGGTGTAGTCGTCGACGCGGTCGCCGAGTTGCCGCTCGATTTTGCGGCAGGCGGCCTTGATCTCCGGCAGGGCGTCGCGCGCCACCGGTTTCTCGAACGAGAAAAACCGCCGCATCAGGCCTTCGCCCATCTCCTCGGAGTACTTGTCGTTGTGCGTGTACGGGATATCGACAGTCTCGCACTGGATGCGCCCGAACTGTTTCTCGAGCTGCACCAGGGAGTCGGCGACGGCGTCGATATGCGAGTAGATTATCGAAATGACCAGCCGTCCCGGCGGCGGTATCTGTATACGAGCCATGGGTCAGCTATACACGGCCAAGCCGAGCAAATCAACAAAAACAGCAAATCTAGGGCGTAGGTCGGGTTCGGAGCGGCCGCAGGCCGCGAGAAACCCGACACTTCTCACTCGCCATACTCCCCGTCGAAACGGGGCCGCTCTCGCGTTCCCCAATCACGCGCATAGATCCCCCGGGCGGCCCATGTGGCCAACGACGAAAACCGCCAGAGAAAGGGGTCCCGGACCAAGCCGTGTTTAACCGGATTGTAATGAACGTAATCGACGTGACGACGGTAATCCGCGTCGTCTCTTATGATATGGTCCCAGAACCGGTGCTGCCAGACGCGGCCCGATCTTTCGGATTCCCGAACCTGCCGGGCGTAGGTGATCTTCATTCGATGCATGATCGTTGATATCGGCTCGTTGGCCACCGGCACAATGGCATGGAAATGGTTCGGCAGTATAACCCAGGCGGAAGGGAGAACGTCGCCCCATGATGAAAGAAAGAGTCCAAGATCGTCAGTCAGGATCGGTGCCCGGTTGTGTGTGACGACGGTCACAAAGCAAGGTGTGTCCGGTCGGTGATAGCGTCGAAGGGTCTTCATTATTCATCGGGGTGTCGGGTTTCTCACCCGCTTTCAACGGCCTCGGAACCCGACCTACGTATTTGCGTTAATCTCTTCATGTGTCGTAGGTTGGGTTCGGAGCGGCCCCGGCCGCGACAAACCCGACACCAGTCACTATATCAACCTACATCTCCCACAGGTCCTGAAGGAAAGACCGGCGTTCCTTGATCAGTTCAAGTTCTTTGGTGACAACGAACTGACCCTTCTCCTCGCCGGTCTCCATGTCGAACACTGTCCATTGTAACGATACAAGCATGAACGCCGGCAGAGAGGAACCCCAGCGCTTGCGGTGCGTTCCCGAATAGTCGCCCGTAACTCTCACCTGGCCCACCTCTATAGACCTGTACTTCCAGCGCACTTCCCCCTTCCAACCGTCGCTCCACACCTCAAGCTTCTGCGGCGTCGTGTCGCCGGCAAACAGAACTGCCCCGCTGTCGTATCTCAAATCCCGGCCCATGTGTTGAAGGCTGTCCCTGTGCATGTAGAATATTTCTATAGTGAACAGCGTATCAGGAGCAACCGCATCGTCAGGGAAAGGGTCGCAGTATGGTGTCCAACACCTGTCATCCAGTGTCGACGGCTTGACTCTATCTAAGACAAGTACGAATTCCCAACCGGCCCGACTGGCCTCGCAGCCAGCATAATAGTATTTGGTATAGGTGCAACCACTCAGAAACAGAAAACAGGTAGTCACGGTTGCCAGTTTCAACAGCTGCCAAGCTATCAAGCCAGTGTGATCTCCTTTTAAGACACTACCCATAATTCCTTCCTGAACAGACGTTGTTTTCGCATTTCATGACCGGCGTTGACTTTACATATGTCGTAAGCGGCAGAACCACAGGGGTTCTGCCCTACGGGGCTGCAAAGGTGTACGTGTAATTGTGTATGCCCCGCTGTGGAACCCCGGTGTAGTTAAGCCCGAATATAGATAGCCCGGTCGGAATTGGCAAGCAGAATCATGCCCGGCGGCGGGCGGGGACAGAGCGGCGGGCGGTTACGGTACGCCGGGCCGGTGCAGTGCGGCGCGTGGTTACAATGCGGCGCGGGGTTTTGGTGCGAGAGGCCGTGGAACGCCTGGCTTTGGGACGCGTCGGTTTCCCAGTCGGGGGACGCCAGTCCTGCTTGAGAATGGCGTACAGGTGGCTGTCCTGCCACCGGCGGCGGTGGAAGTACGACCTGCGGAGGTATCCCTCGCGTTTGAAGCCGACCCTCCTTAGCACCCGCACCGAGGCATCGTTGCTGACAAAGACGTGCCCGTAGACGCGCTCGAATTTCAATTCCCGGAACGCAAACGCGAGGATGAGGTGCACGGCCTCGGTCATGACGCCGCGTCCCCGGTATCGCTTGTTGAGCCAGTAGCCGAGTTCAGCGTTTTTGTGCAGGAAGTTGATCCTGTGCAGGCCGATGCCGCCGACGACGCGGCCGGTGCGGCGGTCCTCGATGGAGAAAGGGAACGCGGTTTTCTTGCGCCACTGTTCCTGCGACCACGCGATGAACCGTCGGGCATCCTTGCGCCCGTATGGATAGGGTATAAAGGTCTGGCGGCTGATGTCGCGGTCCCCGATATGGCGCACGAGATCATCAGCGTCCGCCGGTGTGATCCGGCGCAGGTTGACCTGGGTGCCTTCGAATCGGGATTTCATAGCGCCCATTATACGTGCAGGCGCCGGCCAACACAAGGGTTTGAGAGATCGTTTGACTGCCGGGTCCTGCGTGCCTATATTCGGGCTGACATTACCAGAGGTGAGGACATGAAACCGAAATCCGTCAAAGCTGCGCGCGGCCTGAAACTGTCATGCCAGGGATGGCACCAGGAAGCCGCCCTGAGAATGCTCAATAACAACCTTGACGCCGAAGTCGCGGAGAAGCCCCAGGAACTGATCGTCTACGGCGGTTCCGGCAAGGCGGCCCGCTCCTGGGAGGCCTACGACGGTATCGTCAAAGCGCTCAAGGTCCTCAAGAACGACGAAACGCTGCTTATCCAGTCGGGCAAGCCGGTGGGCGTTTTTCAAACCCACGAGTACTCGCCGAGGGTGCTGATCGCCAATTCGCACCTGGTGCCGCGCTGGGCGACTTGGGAGAAGTTCCGCGAACTGGAAAAGCTGGGGCTGATCATGTTCGGGCAGATGACGGCGGGAAGCTGGATATATATCGGGACGCAGGGGATAATCCAGGGGACCTACGAGACATTCGCGGCGGCCGGTGACAAGCATTACAACGGCGACCTGGGCGGCAAGTGGATTCTGACCGGCGGCATGGGCGGCATGGGCGGCGCGCAGCCGCTGGCCGGCAAGATGGCCGATGCCTCGGTGCTCTGCGTGGAGGTGGACGAAGCGCGGATCAACCGACGCGTCCAACTCGGTTTCTGCGACGTCAAGGTCAAAACGCTCGACAAGGCCATGAAGCTCATGAAGGAGCACACCAAGGCCTGCAATCCCATCTCGATCGGTCTCGTCGGCAACTGCGCCGAGGTGTTTCCGGAAATCTACCGGCGCGGCCTGGTGCCTGATATCGTCACGGACCAGACCTCGGCCCATGATGAGCTGAACGGATACATTCCGGAGGGGCTGACGGTGACCGAAGCGGCGCGGCTTCGCCGTCGCGATCCCAAGGATTATATCGGGCGGTCGTACGAGTCGATGGTCACGCACTGCGAAGCCATGGTGAGGTTTCAAAAAGCCGGATCGGTGGTGTTTGACTACGGCAACAACCTTCGCGGGCAGGCGGAGACCGGCGGCCTGAAAAGCGCTTTTGAGTATCCCGGCTTCGTGACCGCATACGTGCGTCCGCTGTTCTTCCAGGGCCGGGGGCCGTTCAGGTGGGTGGCGCTGTCCGGCAATCCGCAGGACATCGCGGTCACCGATGAGATCGTCCTGCAGCAGTTCAGCCACAACAAATCACTGGTGCGCTGGATTACCAAGGCGCGTGAGAAAATTCCGTGGCAGGGGCTTCCGGCCCGCGTCTGCTGGCTCGGTTACGGCGAACGGGCGGAGTTCGGCGACATAATCAACACGTACGTCAAGAACGGCAAGATATCGGCGCCGATTGTCATCGGCCGCGACCACCTCGACTGCGGCTCCGTGGCCTCACCATACCGCGAGACAGAGGGGATGATCGACGGTTCGGACGCCATCGCTGACTGGCCCCTGCTCAACGGCCTGCTCAACTGCGCCTCCGGGGCCAGCTGGGTCTCGGTGCACCACGGCGGCGGGGTGGGTATCGGCAACTCCATCCATGCCGGGATGGTGATTGTCGCCGACGGTAGCAAAGAGATGGCCGTCCGTCTGAACCGCGTGTTGACCAATGATCCCGGCACGGGCGTGGCACGGCACGTCGACGCCGGCTACAAGGACGCTGTCGCTTTTGCCCGGAAGCACAAGGTCAATATCCCGGGCATGAAAAACAGGTAGCCGGAAAGCGCGCACATTTTCGCCATGGCTCCAAAGAAGAAAGCGACGCTTCTCATAAAGAACATTGGCCAGCTCATTACCATGAGCGGTCCGGTGCCCCGTCTCGGCGGGCAGATGAGCGATATCGGCCTGATCGAGAACGGCGGGGTCGCGGTGGCGGCCGATGAGATTCTGCTTGTGGGGAAATCCGATGAAGTTGAGGGTCGCGCTACGCTGGCCGAGAGCTGCACGGTGATAGACGCCGGTGGTGCGGTCGTGACTCCGGGACTGATCGATCCTCATACCCATCCCGTGTTCGCCCGGACCCGCGAGAAAGAGTTCGAGATGCGGATTGCCGGCAAATCCTACATGGAAATCGCGCAGGCGGGGGGCGGCATCCGATCATCCGTCCGCGACCTGCGCACGGCTCCCGCCGAGCTTTTGCTCCAGAGCAGCAAACGGCGGCTCGACCGGCTCCTGGCGCACGGCGTCACCACGATCGAGGCCAAGTCCGGTTACGGGCTGTCGACCGAATCGGAGATCAAGTCGCTGGAGGTGATACGGGATCTCGATCAGATGCACGCGGTTGACCTGGTGCCGACCTTTCTCGGCGCTCACGAGATTCCCGACGAATACCGCGACCGGCGCGAGGAGTACATTGGCGTGATCATCAACGAGATGATTCCGGCCGTGGTTGAAAGCAACCTGGCCGAGTACTCCGACGTTTTCTGCGAGAAAGGTGTTTTCGATATCGAGGAATCGCGGCGGATTCAGCAGGCGGCCGTCGATGCGGGATTGAAACTGCGGTTTCATGCCGATGAACTGGAGTCGACCGGCGGGGCCGAACTGGCCGCCTCGATGGGTGCGGTCACGGCTGACCACCTTGTCTATATATCCGACGCCGGTATCAAAGCGTTGGCGGCTTCCGGCACCGTGGCGGTGCTGCTGCCGGGGACGACTTTTTCGCTGGGCGGTGATCGCTACGCGCCCGCCCGGAAGATGATCGAAGAAGGCGTAGCGGTGGCTCTTTCCACTGACTGTAATCCCGGGTCCAGCTATACCGAATCGCTCCCGATGATAATCTCGCTGGCGGCGGTGCAAATGAAACTTACGGCCGCCGAATCTCTGAGCGCCGTGACCGTAAACGCCGCCAAGGCCGTAAACCGGGAGAGCAGGATCGGGCGCCTCGAGCCGGGCATGCAGGGCGATATCGTGATCTGGGAGATGGGCGACTACCGGGAGTTGCCGTATCATTACGGCGTCAACCTGGCCGGCAAAGTCGTCAAGCGCGGCAAGGTGGTCGTTGACAGGTAGACCGGATGGAACGTACGCTGTTGCGGGCTGTTAAAGTGATGATGACGGCGAGACGGACGGGACGGTTCTTGTGCGCGCCGGCGCTGGCGGCGGTTCTGCTGTGTTCGGCGTGCGCTATCTACACGCTTAACCCGAGAGGGGAATCGGAGATAAGCACGATAGCGGTGGAGCCGCTCGAGAATGAAACGGCCGAGTTCGGGCTGGCTGACCGCCTGACGGAAATTATCATCGACGCCCTGATTGCTGACGGCAACCTGAAGGTGGTGTCGCCGGCCGAGGCGGATGCGATTCTGGTCGGAAGTCTGACCTACTATGACCGGGTGGCCGAGGCTTTTGACCAAAACGACCAGGTTCAATCGTATAAAGTGAGAATGGATTTCAATCTTACATTGCGCAATTCCAGGAGTGGAGAGGATTTTTGGACTCTCAAGACACGCCAGGAAGGCATTTACACGGCAGACGAAGGCACCGAAGAGGACGGCCAGCGGGATGCAGGCACCAGGCTGGTCGAGGTTATCATAGACAAGACCACTAAATCGTGGTAGGTCACGGCGGCAGCCGTGACGATAGACAGCATAGAGACGGACTATTATATAAGGCTGGTTCAGTGAAAGACATTGTCAAATACGTGAGTTGTAGCCTCGTCCTGGCGGGCGCGGTCATGCCGACCGGCCTGCTGACGGCCGGAGGAATCAACGGCGGCGCCGGGACCTCGGCCTTTTCTTTTCTGAAGATCAATGTCGGGGCAAGGCCGGTGGCCCTGGGCGGAGCCTTTACCGGCGTGGCCGATGATGAGAACTCTCTGTATTACAACCCGGCCGGGATCGCGTCTCTGGAGCGCCACGGAATTATTGCGGGTTATCACAACTACTTCGTTGACCTTCAATCCGGGCTGGTCGGATACGTCCACCAGTCCCGTGAGAAACATTTCCTGGCCGGCTATATCAGCTACCTTAACTACGGTGAATTCACCCAGACCGACAACCTCGGCACCATCACCGGCGAGTTCGGAGGCGGAGACGTGCTGTTCGGGGTCACCTTTGCCACGCGCTACCGGGAGAACATTTACGCCGGAGCGACGGGTAAGCTGATTTACGAGAAGATTCAGGGTTTTTCGGCCTCCGGAATGGCGCTGGATGTAGGGCTCAAGTATCGAAGCAACCGGGGCCGGTACACGGCCGGCCTGATGCTGCAGAACCTGGGCATACAGCTTTCAAACTTCACGGACGCCGACCATGAGCCCCTTCCGCTGATGCTGAGGGTTGGCGGCGGGATTCGTCCGCGCGGTCTGCCCATGCTGTTCTCGGCCGATGTCATGGTGCCGCGTGACAATGATGTCGATGTCGCCGTGGGTGGGGAATACTATGAGTTGAAGCCGCTGTATCTTCGTATCGGCTGGAACAGCTTTGGCTCGAACTACCGGGCCACAAGCTCGGACGACAGCATGGCCGGGGTGTCGCTCGGCTTCGGTCTGGACTGGAAGGAACTTCATATCGCCTATGCTTTTTCGCCCGGGGCCGAACTGGGTGAAAGTCATCGCATAACCATAACCGGGGGAGTATGAGTATGGCCCGTCGATACTTTAAAGGAGCCGCACTGCTTCTTGCGCTGCTGATCTTCGTGCTGGCCAGTGCCTGTTCCACGTCCGATACGGACGACCCCAGGCAGGTAGTGATAGCGTTGTTCGGCGCCATGGAGAAAAACGATCAGGCCGCGCTGGCGCATTTGCTGGATCTCGCAGAACTCATGAAGAGCACCGGTGGCGACTATGCCCTGCAGGGAGGCGAACCGCGCGTCTTTACCAATCCCCAGCAGATCCTTGACGACCTGACGAACGATGGCGAGACGAAACGCCGCTGGTTCTCGCTCCAGCGAATCGTCAACACGGCTGAGGTCATAGGTGAGTCCGCCACTGTCGAGGTGACTTTTGTGGACAAGGATTCATCCCGCGGGTACCGTACCAAGTTCGGGCTTACGAGAACAAACGGTAAGTGGCGGATTTACAGTTTCAACACAATGCGGTAGGCGACCTGCCGGCCCGGAGGCTCGGTGTTCCACACGCCGGCCGTCGGCGAAATTACGAGGCTGGGCGAGCCGACGGCGGTTTTGGGACGCCCCGTTGCCCGTAAAAAAGAAGTTTACCACCGGCATCGGAAGGGGTAGAGGGGGAACCCCCAGGTCGACGCAAATGATAAACTTCTTTCTGCTTCCATTTTAATTTACCTAATCCGAGTCGATTTGTCAATTATCTTCGGCGGCTTATTCCGGGAGGCTGCCGGCGACCTGGCCTCGGTCGATCCGGCCAACCCAGCAGGTTGTCCTGAATCGCCCGCTCGGCGCCCTTAAGTTGTTGTCTTTCATGGCGAAGCGCGCGCGCCGCCGGCCGGGACTCTCGATAACGCAGTCCTCCCGGGACCTCACGCGAAAATTCACTTGCCGGGGGTGCGGGCACGCCGTATATATGAGTAGCGACGATGCCTGATTCACCAGGTGTCTGTTAAGGGATTTTGGGACCGTGTCCGGATTCTAACCCTCGCGCAACGGCGAGGGTTACTTTTTGGCTCTTGCACGGGACCGGCAAGTTACTCGTCTGGTAGTGGAAGCGGCGGCGATTTTTCTGTTGTGCCGGGGCTTCAGGAGCGATATATTGCGAGCCGATTTGTTTGTGAGAGTCACTAGGGAGATTGGCGAGATGAAGAAGGGTGCAGGCTTTTTTTTCATACTGGTGCTTCTGGCGGCTGTTCTCGTGTGGTTGCCAGCGTGTCGAAACGACATCAACGTGCCGTATCCAGACACGTTGGCCAATGACTACGAGGGCATCTATGCGTACATGGAGATCGACGGCATTGACACCGTGGTAGATACCGCCAACTACGTGATTTTCAGGTTTACGAAGGTGGCCTACTTCCTGACCGTCAATCCCAAGCTTGAAAGCGAGGAGTCCAGCTACTTCTGTGACTGTGAGGGACTATACGAGCTGGAAAACGGAGTTCAGTTTCTTGAGGAAGACGGCAACCGAACCAACAAGGTTTGTACGCCGGATAACAATCCCCAGGGCTCCTTCGGCCTTAATCAGAATACGGGGACCGATACCATGCTCATCAAGCAGGACAACACGGAAGGCGGGATTCGCAAGATCAAGGTATTGAAGCTGGTAGTCAAGTAGGTCCCGGATATCCCAGGAAAACGTCACCGGCCGCAAGGCCGGTTTTTTTTTGGGGTGACATCGGGCGGATGAAGCCTCGCGAGTCTGCGCGGCCCGCCTGAATCGAGATTTTGCCTGACGTCGGCTGTCAGTCACCGGGTTAATACTGTGTTTGGGAGCAGCGGCAGCATTGTTGCTCCGGGGGCTGCAGGCGAACCACCTGCTTGCGGTGCAAGAGGGGTCCGTGCGCAGGGCCCCTTTTCGCCTCGGCGAGAAGGCCGGGCAGGGTTGAACGGGAGGATCCGGCGCATGCTTTCAAAAATCGTATCGTCCGCCACCCTTGGGGTTGAGGCCTATGTGGTTGAAGTGGAGGCTGATATTCAGCAGCAACTGCCGGCATTTATCACAGTCGGCCTGCCCGACGGCGCGGTCAGAGAATCCAAGGAACGCGTGACATCGGCGATCAGGAACTCTGATTTCGTGTTCCCGACCAAGAAAGTGACCATCAATCTCGCACCGGCTGACATCCGCAAGGAGGGATCGGCCTTTGACCTGCCGATCGCTATCGGCATTCTGGCGGCCACCGGACAGATCATGCGCGATGGGTTTGGCGATCATGTCATGCTCGGTGAACTTTCGCTCGACGGGGCGGTGCGGCCGGTGCCCGGAGTGCTTCCGATGGTCATGCACTTCAAAGGCAACGACGGGATAAAGGGCATCCTGGTGCCGAAGGAGAACGCCCGCGAGGCGGCCATGGCCGGGACAGTCCCGGTCTATCCGGTGAGATCGCTAAAAGAGGCCGTGCACTTCCTCGAGGATGAGTCTACCATCCACCGTTACAATATCAGCATCGAGACTGTTTTTAGCGAGGCTCGCAAGTACAGTGTTGACTTTTCCGACGTGAAGGGTCAGGAGTCGGCGAAGCGGGCGTTGGAGATCGCGGCGGCCGGCGGGCATAACATCATCATGATCGGTCCGCCGGGGTCCGGCAAGACGATGCTCGCCCGTCGTATGTCGACTATCCTGCCCGACATAAGCCTTGACGAGGCGCTGGAGACAACCAAGATCCACTCGGTCGCGGGTCGGCTGCCGTCGGGGTCGGCCCTGGTGGCCACCCGTCCGTATCGTTCACCCCACCACACTATCTCTTACGCCGGGTTGATCGGCGGCGGGACGATTCCCAAACCGGGTGAAGTGTCGTTAGCCCATCACGGCGTCCTGTTTCTGGACGAGTTGCCCGAGTTCAAGAAAGACATCCTGGAGATGCTCCGGCAGCCGATGGAAGACAACCAGGTGACAATCTCTCGGGCCTCGACAACGCTGACCTACCCGGCCGGATTTATGCTCGTGGCTGCTATGAATCCGTGTCCCTGCGGCTACCACGGTGACCTCAATCACGAGTGCAAGTGCACCTCCGGTGAGATCCAGCGGTACATGTCAAGAATCTCCGGGCCGCTCTTGGATCGAATCGACATCCACATAACGGTGCCGTCGGTGAAGTTCAAGGAGCTGTCGTCGGATATGCGCGGCGAGGATTCGGCGGCCATTCGCGTGCGCGTGAACCTTGCCCGGGAGCGACAGCTGGCCAGGTTCAAGGGTGAAAAGAAAATCTACTGCAACGCCCATATGGAATCGCGCGACACCCGCAGGTACTGCCATATCGATGACAAGACGCAGTCGCTTCTGGGGGTGGCGATCAAGACGCAGGGTCTGTCGGCCCGTGCTTACGATCGGATTCTCAAGGTGGCTCGCACTATTGCCGACCTGACGGCCAGCGACAATATCGAAATGTCGCACGTCGCCGAAGCAATCCATTACCGCAGCCTTGACCGGCAACTCTGGATGTAGGCGGTTTGCGCCCGGGGCCGCCGGTCGCGGTTGGCGAGGGTCCGCTTTTCAAGGCATGGTCAAGAGCATCTCGGCCATTAAACCGATTGACAATAGTCCAGTTTCATATAGTTTGCATAGGCCTATGCCTGAAAATAACCAGCCAACGCGGATAGAGAAGCTGCTTCTCGAAGCAGCGCATGTCTTTAATTCCACCCTCGAATACGACGAGTTGATTCGGCTTGTTCTCGGCCTGGTCATGAAGGCGGTCAATGCCGAGGCTGCGCTGGTCTTCCGGATCGACCACAACCGGACCGAGATGAGAATTCGTCTCATGAAGGCCGGTGATTCGGAGATGACGGTCTTTAGTCGCGAGCTTGGAGAGAGTGTTGTCGGATGGGTGGCAAAGTACAGGGAGCCCGCTATCGTTGCCGATCCGGCCGGCGATCCACGGGTGGAACCTGAACTAGTCCGCCAGGCGGGAATCGAGATTCGCTCGCTGGTATCGGTGCCCCTGATCGGGAAGGGCCAGATGATAGGCGTTGTCGAAGCGATCAACAAGTCGGACGGCGACTTCACGGAGACGGACCTTGACATTCTGACCGGGTTGAACAACCAGATCGCGGTGGCTATCGATAACGCACACCTTTACCGCGAGGTAAAGAGAGAGGCCTTTGAACGGCACGCGCTTTACGAGATCGGCAAGAAACTGTCCAGTTCGCTGGAGCTTGACGAACTCTTGCGAGAGATACTCGACTCGCTTCGCCAGGTGGTCAGTTTTGACTCCGGTGGTGTGTTCCTCATCGATCCCGAAACGGGCGACATGAAATCCATTTACGCGGTGGGGTATGATCCGACCCGGCAGGACAGCCTGCAACTGAAAATCGGGCAGGGGCTGATCGGTAACGTTGCCACCACCGGTCAACCCGTTATCGTGCCAGACGTTTCCTCCAATGACCAGTATGTCGAGGCCGAGGCCGCCACCCGGAGTGAAATTGTCGTGCCCATCAAGGTGGATGACCGGATGATAGGTGTGCTCAACCTCGAGTCCCGTCAGCTCAACGCCTACGATCATCGATCACTGGTGCTCATGGAAGCGTTTGCCTCGCAGGCGGCGATATCGCTGGAGCGGGCCCGCCTGCACGAGTCGATTCTCCAGGCCAGGAAGCTCGAAGAGCAACTCAATATTGCCCGTGAGATACAGCGCAGTTTCCTGCCGAAGTCCGATCCGGTGTTTCCCGGGTACGACATCTGCGGGACCAACATCTCTTCCGGCCAGGTTGGCGGCGACTATTATGATTTCGTTCGCATTGTCGACGGCCATCTGGGCCTGGTTATCGGTGACGTCTCCGGCAAGGGGATGGCGGCCGCGCTTATCATGGCAGCCTACCGTGCCTCGCTTATCGCGGAGATTCGCAACAACTACTCCATCCGGACTATTTGTACGAAGGTTAACTCGCTCATGTGCGAGTCACTGGAACCCGGCAATTTCGTCACCTCTGTCTACGGTGTCCTTGACTTCAGGAACCACATACTTACGTTTGCCAACTGTGGCCATAATCCGCCGGTGCTGCTGCGGCAGACGGGTGCTATTGAGTACCTCCGCGAGGGCGGCCCGGTGATGGGCGTAGCCCAGTTAAGCACTTACGAGGAACGGGCCTTCCTGGTCAACCCCGGTGATACCTGCGTTCTGTACACTGACGGCGTTACGGAGGTATTCGACGGCGATGGCAACGAATTCGGTCTGGAGCGACTCGTTGACGTAATTCGGTCCAACAGCGCCGGATCCGCCGCTGATATCAAGGCGGCCATCCTCGAGGCGGTGAGACGCTTTGCGTCGCCGGAGCACGTCTTTGATGACCTGACGCTGCTGATATTCAAACGGTTGGTCGTATAAAAGGGCTTTGGAATAATCAGCGGGTGAATTATATTTATAGGATCACGTAATTGTAAATCCAGGAGAGCAAGTATGAGGAAAATTGCGTTTTCGGCATTGCTCTTGTTGCTGACCTTGGCGCTGGCCTGCTCTGACGACGAAGGGGATGACAGTAACGGCCCGGGTCCCACGGGTCCCCCCAGAGTAATCGCCTTCCAGGCTGCGTCATCTCCCACCCTCGACAGTGTCGCCGACCCTCTGTGGGATAGCGCGACCGCGAAAACGATCGAGGTCACCACAAGTGCGCTGGGCCCGCAGCTTCCGCGAGAGGAACGCCAGGCGGCGCTGGCTGTTTCGGACCAGGTGCTGGTCGAGGCCATACGGTATGAAAACGATCTGTACCTCCGGCTGACGTGGGACGATGAATCCCATGATGTCTGGCCCAAGCGCTGGGTAGTGGACAGTCTGGTCAGCGGCTTTCCGGATTTTTCGCAGGGCACTACTGCCTCGGAAGATCAACTTCTGTTCATGTTTGCCGGGCTCGCCGAGGACGGGTGGGATACCTGGCACTGGCGCGCCCTGACGACAGCTATCGAAGAATTCGCCCCGAATGAGGTCAGAGGCTTCGCCGAGGGAGCGACGCTTCGGGGCATCGCTCTGCAGGCGGATTCCGGTAACCTGGAGATCGCCTTACCCAACCTAAATGACGGTTTCAATCAGCCGACATATTTCCATCCCGACTCGTCTGAATTCACGGGCTATATTCTGTACCAGCACATAGCCGTCGATCCCCCGACTCCGACTGCCGGCTGGTCAGCAGGCCAGTATGTGCCGGGTTACCGAATCGACAGCTCGATGGCCACGCCGGCGAAGGCGGAGGCGCGGGCCAGCCGCTGGGATATTCGTGCGGTCTCGCGATGGAGCGGCGGAGCGCAGTACCAGGTGGTCCTCAGCCGTCCCATGACCAGCGGTTTTTCCGACGATCTGGAAATGGTCGGTCAGGACTCCGTCAAGGTACGAGTGGGCATTGCCAACGACTTTGACTTCAGGTTCGACATCGGAAGCACCAGGCAAGGTTTCACGTCTGAATTCTGGCTGATCCTGTAAAGTCACGCGGACATCGAATGAGCGCAAAAGCCGGCCCGGAGCCGGCTTTTGTCGTAATGTCCGCTTCTGCCGGGCCGTTTCGGCTTGTTATTCTTTTCACGTTCCGTATATTCCGTGTAATGAGGAAAAGATAATCTTTTTTGGAGAGGTTTCTATGGCCCTGAGGACCTGCGAGGAATACCTGGGTTCACTTAAGAAGATGCGCCCCAACATTTTCAAGTTCGACCAGCCCATTGCCGATGTCACGACCCATCCCGCCACTCGCAGGACGGTGAGCGGCCACGGCTGGACCTTTCGGGCGGCGGCCGATGAGCGCTATCGGGATATGGTAACCACGACCTCTCATCTGACGGGCGAGCCGATCAGCCGGTACCTGTCGATCATTCGTGAGCCGGAAGACATGTACGCCAACTCGCAGATGAAGCGGCTGATGTTTCACCTTACCGGCACCTGTACCGGCGGGCGCTGTGCCGGCTGGACCGCTCTCAACGCCATGTTTGTCACTACATGGGAGATGGATAAGGAGATCGGCACTGATTACCACGAACGCTTCCTTGCCTGGTTGAAGCAGGCACAGACCAATGACATCACCATTTCCGGAGCGCTGACCGACGCCAAGGGTGATCGGAGCAAACCGCCGTCGCAGCAGGATGACGAGGATGTGCATCTGCACGTGGTTGAGAGGCGCGATGACGGCATTGTTGTCCGTGGCGCCAAGGTCATGATTTGCGGGGTCGCCGCGGCCAACGAGATCTTTGTCCTGCCCGGCAGCGCTTATCGTGAGGCCGACGCCGATTACTGCATTGCCTTTGTCATCCCCCGCGACACCGAGGGTCTGACCATCGTGGAGACCCGTCACCCGAACGACACGCGTGACGAAGAAGAGGGGTTTGATAATCCGGTGGTGGAAGGTGGGATTACGCAGGCATTTCTCTTTTTCGAGGACGTTTTTGTGCCCAGCGAGCGCGTGTTCATGTGCGGCGAACACCAGTATACCGGCAAGGCGGTCGGCTACTTTATCATGCCGTACCGGTCGGCCATCGGCGGGTGCGTGGCGGGGCAAGGGGATGTCAAGATCGGTGCCGCCGTGCTGACGGCGCGGGCGAACGGCCTGTCGTCGAGGGTGTTCAACGACAAGCTCGTCCAGATGCACATAAACAACGAGACGACTTACGGTCTCGGGATCGCGGCGGCCGCGCTGGGCACCAAGCACCCCTCCGGGGCGTGGTTGTGCGACCCGCTGTTGTCAAACGTCACCAAGGTGCACGTTGCCTCCCTGCCGTACGACACGTCCAGACTGGCCCAGGACATTGGCGGCGGGATAGCCGAGACCGGCTGCATGCCTTCCAGCAAGGACTTTGACTCGAAGAAGTACGGGCACCTGATAAAGAAGTACCTGACGGCGGGCCGCTCCAGTGAGTCCCGAGCCCGTGCCGCCCGCCTCGTTGAGTGGAGCACCATCGGCTCGGGCGTCCCCGGCTGCATGCATGGCGGGGGCTCCCCGGATGGAGCGAAGCTTATGATAAGAGCGCACGGTCGAATCGAGGAAAAGGTTGAGATAGCGCGCCGTCTGGCGCAGATATCTGAGGAAATCCCTGATCCGCCGAGGCAAAAATAGGCCGCGAGGGTTCAGGCGGAAAGACCGGATCGGCCATTCTTTCGGGGCCGTGGCGCAGAAAGTGGAGATTGGGCTTGACGATTATGCTCATAGTGTTTAAGTTGAAAAGTTAAACTGGACCGGGCCCTTAGCTCAGTTGGTTAGAGCAGCTGACTCATAATCAGCGGGTCGCAGGTTCGAGTCCTGCAGGGCCCATAGGCTGAGGGGAGCCTGAGGCATGTAAGTTGCGGGCAATTAGCTCAGTTGGTTAGAGCGTTCGGTTCACATCCGAGAGGTCACTGGTTCGAGCCCAGTATTGCCCATTTGAAATATGAGTTGTTTGAAACGAAAAATAATCTATTACGCTGCCGTTTTTGGTCTTGGACCGGACCGAAAACGGCCGGGTAGTGACACGGTCAAGAGGCGCATTTCCTACGAAATGGTTGGGAATGCGCTTTTTTTCATGCCAGCCGACCAATGCCGGCCCCGCGGAGGTAGTTGATATGCATCCCCATCTCGAAAAGCTGTTGAAACTTCAGGTTATTGACTACGACCTTGGTGAACTCGAGCGATCCAAGGACTACTTGCCCGACATGATGGAAAACCTCCAGCGCGAGATGAAGGAAGTAAAGCAGAAACTTGACGATGCCACCAAGCAGTTGGAAGAGGCGAAAACCAGGCAAAAGAGGCTGGAACTGGAGATCAAGGGCAAAGAGACGGCCTTGCAGAAATACCAGCAGCAGATGATGTCAATCAAGACCAACAAGGAATACGACGCGCTGGTGGCCGAGATTGACGCCATCAAGGAAGCCATCTCCTCGAGGGAGACGGAACTGCTGGAGACGATAGAGCTGGTCTCGACGCTGGAAAAGGACATCGTCCAGTTGACCGAAAAGGATGACCAGACCAATGAGAACAATACGAGGCAACTGGAGATCCTTCAGGAGAAAGTTGACTCGATCGGGTCCAAGGTCTCCGACAAGCAGGACTCGCGTCGTGAGATAGTTGATTCCATACCGAGGGCTGTCCTGTCCACGTACGAGCGGGTTCGGCGGGGCAAGGGAGGCCGAGCGGTAGTCGTGGTCAAGAAAAGGGCCTGCAGTGCCTGTTTCAAGGCACTCACTCCAAAGAAGACACAGGAGATCAAGCGAGCCGACAGGCTGTATAGCTGCGACAGCTGCGGTTCGCTCCTGTACTGGAACAATGAGGAATCCAACTGAGGCACCCGCAGCCGGCTGGTCGGCCGGGCGGCTGGGGTAACGGGAGTACCGGTTCAGAATGGCAGAGATTTATCAGGAGACGGCGCTGACGTTTGACGACGTATTGCTGGTTCCGGGCTACTCCCGGATTCTGCCGCGTGACGTCGACATCAGCACCGAAATCGCGCCCGGAATCGCGCTCAACATACCGCTGGTGTCGGCTGCGATGGACACGGTCACGGAAGCTCGGCTGGCCATCGCGCTGGCCCGCCAGGGGGGGGTCGGCTTCATCCACAAGAATCTGACTCCGCAAGCCCAGGCCGCCGAGGTGGACAAGGTCAAGCGGTCCGAGTCCGGAATGATCGTTGATCCGATCACGCTCAATCCCCAAAAGACCATCGGCGACGCTCTGGAGGTTATGCACAAATTCTCCATCTCCGGGATTCCGATTACTGAAAAGGGGAAGCTGGTAGGAATTCTCACCAACCGGGACCTGCGTTTTCAAAAGGAGACTTCGCTTCCGATCAGCGACGTGATGACCAAGGAGAACCTGGTCACGTTAAAAGAGGGTGCCGAACTGGACACGGCGAAGGAAATTCTGCACAAGCATCGGATCGAGAAAGTCCTGATCGTGGATGACAACTACATGCTCAAGGGAATGATCACGGTCAAGGACATCATGAAGAAGATACAGTATCCGTTGGCCGCCAAGGATGAGCGGGGGCGGTTGCGCGTCGCGGCGGCGGTCGGTGTCGGGCCCGATCTTGAGGAACGGGCCGCCGCCCTGATCGGCGCGGGCGTGGACCTTCTGGCCGTGGATAGTTCGCACGGGCACAGCGAGGGCGTGCTCAAAGCGGTTGCATTACTCAAAAAGAAGTACGGCGGCATACCCGTGATAGCCGGCAACGTGGCCACGGCCGACGGAGCCAAGGCCCTGGTTGATGCCGGCGCCGATTCGGTGAAGGTGGGTATCGGGCCGGGGTCGATCTGTACCACCCGGGTGGTAACCGGCGCCGGCATGCCTCAGGTGACGGCCATTCTAAACGTCGTTGAAGCGCTTGCCGGCACAGGGGTTCGCGTCATCGGCGACGGTGGCATCCGTTTTTCCGGCGACATCACCAAGTCGCTCGCCTGCGGCGCGGACGCGGTGATGATCGGCTCGCTTTTGGCCGGTACCGAGGAATCTCCCGGGGAATCGATTCTCTTTGAAGGTCGTTCGTATAAGGCATACAGGGGGATGGGTTCGGTGGAGGCGATGCAGGCCGGCAGTTCCGACCGATATTTCCAGGAGCACACGGACCGGGCCAGCAAATTTGTCGCCGAGGGGGTCGAAGGCCGGGTTCCGTTCAAAGGCAAGCTGACCGACCTGGTCTACCAGTTGCTCGGGGGAGTGCGGTCAGGAATGGGACTGTGCGGAGCGACATCTCTTGCCGATCTTAAGAGTAAGGCCCGGATGGTTCGGATAACCAGTGCCGGGCTGATTGAGTCGCATCCGCATTCGGTGCCGATTAGCAAGGATGCGCCCAACTACCGGCGAAATATGTGAGGACGTGCCGGAGTGAACCTGGTGTTGAAGATTGTTGTTGTCGTGATATATTAACTTGGCATGTATAAGCAGGAGGAACAGTCGCGCTCTAAGATTCAGTTAGAGTGAGGAAAGTCCGAGCTCCACAGAATCAGGGTGCCCGGTAACGCCGGGGCGGAGCGATCCGACGGAAAGTGCCGCAGAAACGATACCGCCTCAACAGAGGTAAGGGTGAAATCGTGGTGTAAGAGACCACGGCTTTCGGCAGTAATGTCGGAGGCGGGTAAACCCCACCTGGAGCAAGGCCAAATACAGGAAGAGGGTTGATTCGGCCCGTTACTATTCCGGGGTAGGCCGCATGAGCAGCCGGGTAACCGGCGGCCAAGATAAATGACTGTTGGCTCCTCGTGAGCACACAGAACTCGGCTTATCTCCTGCTTTGCATGCCTCCAACAAATGGAGTCTGCTATGAACTGGGCTCAACGGCCAACGTCGGTCCAGTGGGTTCTGGCCCCCGAGCCTGACCGGTCGGTGGTTTCCGGGCTGGCGGAGGAGACGGGTTTAAAGGGGGATATCCTCAGGATACTCATAAATCGTCAGCTTGACACTCCGGACCTTATCCAGAAGTTCCTGCATCCTGAGCTTTCGGACCTGCATGATCCGTTCACGATGTCCGGCATGGCGGAAGGCGTGGAGCGGGCCGTTCGGGCATTGATGGAAAACGAGCGGATCATGATCTACGGCGACTACGACGTGGACGGCATTACGGCCACGGCGCTGCTGTACATGGTCTTCAACAAACTGGGAGCGCAGGTCAGTTTTTACCTGCCGAACCGTCTGACCCACGGCTACGGCCTGTCTGTCGACGGAATCAACGAGGCGAAGTCACAGGGAGTATCACTCGTTATCACTGTTGATACCGGGATCACGGCCGTCGAGGAGGTGGGCTTTGCCGCCTCCCAGGGTATCGACGTCGTTGTCACGGATCACCACGAACCCGGCGAGACCATTCCCAAGGCCTACGCGGTTATCAACCCCAAGCAGCCGGACTGTGAGTACGGCGGTGAACTCTCAGGCGTGGGGGTGGCGTTTAAATTCACTCAGGCGCTGTACCATCGGCTGGCCCAGGATGAGAGCGAACTGTATGAGCACCTCGATCTGGTCGCGCTGGGGACCTCGGCGGATATCGTGCCGCTGGTCGGGGAGAACCGCATTCTGACAAAGTACGGCATCAAGCAAATCCCGCGCACCACCAAGCCGGGCTTGAAATCGCTCGCCTTCGTGTCGGGTCTGATGGGCAAGGAGATCAGTACCGGGCAGATAGTGTTCGTCCTGGCTCCCCGGATCAATGCGCTGGGGCGGCTGGGGGACGCACGGGAGGCGATCCGTTTACTGTCGACGCGCGACGAGCGAGTCGCGTCGGACATCGCCCGTAAGCTCGACAGCGAGAACAAGCGGCGCAAGGAAATCGACGAGCAGACGCTGGAGGAGGCTCTCGAGCAAATGCACGAGTTGGTCGACACGGAGAACGACAAGGCCATCGTGCTGGCCGCCGAAGGCTGGCACCAGGGGGTGATCGGTATCGTGGCCAGCCGCCTCGTCGAGAAGTATCACCTGCCGACGGTCATGATCGCCATATCCGACGGCGAAGGCAAGGGGTCGGCCCGCTCCATCCCCGGGTTTCACCTGTGCGAGGCGCTCAAGGAGTGCGAGGACCTCCTGATTCGCTATGGCGGCCACAAGTATGCCGCCGGCCTGTCTATCAAGCAGGAGCACATACCCGAATTCCGCGAACGGTTCAAGGCCGTTTCACGGCGTGAACTCACTACCGAGGATACCATTCCCAAGCTCAATATCGACCTGGAAATAGAACTGTCTGACATCGATGATGAGTTTGTCAGGTCAATCGAGGCCTTCTCGCCGTTCGGCCCTCAGAACATGCGGCCGATCCTCCTGACGCGTAACTGCGAGTTGGTCCGGCAGCCTTACGTGGTGGGGAAAAACCATCTCAAGATGCGCGTGCGCAAAGGCGAGACGTTATTTGACGTTATCGGGTTCGGGTTCGGCCATATGGCCAAGGTGATTTCCGACAAGGGCTGTCTGGTTGACATTGTATACGCCGTCGAATACAACACCTTCCATGACCGTACCTACATTCAACTTCGCCTGCGCGACATCAAGCTCACCGCCGGCGATATGTCCCCGGGTTACAGGTAGCTCATGACGATGCTCGAGAGGTTTTATGCCGGTGACGTCCGGTCGCTGTCCAGGCTCATCAGCATCGTCGAAAACCGCAGCGACGGTTACCGGGAACTTCTCGCCCGGCTGTACGAGCGGGTCGGCGGCTCGGTTCGCATCGGCCTGACCGGTCCGCCGGGGGCCGGCAAGTCAACGCTGCTCAACAGCCTGGCCCGGCAGTATCTGTCCGATGGCAGGAAGGTCGGTGTCATCGCGGTGGACCCCACGTCGCCATTCAGCGGGGGGGCCCTCCTCGGCGACCGGGTGCGGATGCAGGAGTTTCCGTCCGACGGCAGTTTCTACTTCCGGTCCATGGCGACGCGCGGAGCCACCGGGGGGCTGGCTTCGGCCACCGACAACGTGGGCATTGTGTACGATGCCTTCGGATTCGACATCACCCTCATAGAGACGGTCGGCGTGGGTCAGGTGGAGCTTGACATCATTGACTCCTGCGATACCGTGGTGGTGGTGCTCGTGCCCGAGTCGGGCGACGCCGTGCAGACCATGAAGGCCGGCTTGATGGAGATCGCCGACCTGTTCTGTGTCAACAAGGCAGACCGCCCGGGAGCCGACCGCATCGTCTCGGAGCTGCGGCAGACTCTCGATACGCGGAAAAGACTCGCGGCGGAGTGGGAGGTGCCGATCATCCCGACCCAGGCCGTTACCGGCAAGAACGTCGATGCTCTGTATGCCGCTATTCTCAAGCACGTTGAGGTGATGCAGGCCGCTGGCCAGTTCGAGGCGCACCGCCGGGAACAGGTCAGGAGGAAGATCCTGAATATCCTGAAGAACCGGTTCCAGCGCGAGTTCATCGAGCGGGTTGTCGGTCGCACGGAATTCGACCGCATTATTGACGACGTCCGCAACGGCCGGACCAACCCGTTCCTGATCGGTGACAGGCTGTACGAAGAGTTTTGCCGGGATTGACGCGCTCTTGCCGTTGCGGCTGACGGGTCCGGGGCCAAAGCGTTGCGGCGTGGCCCGGGGATCGGGGCCGGTTGCGCGCTGCTTGATTTTCTTACCCCCCTGTATTATCTTGGAACTCAATTCAGACTCGGAGACAATCGCAAATGTTCAGTAAAGGCTTTCTTAAGTCGTTGAATGACAGGCTGGCCCGGTGGAACAAGGAGGCGGCCAAATCCCGGGCCAGGAGGTCGCTGCCGCGGTTCTTCACCGTCTCGGGCAGCGAGATCGACGAGCTTTATACTCCCGGGTCTGTTCACGGAGCGGACCAGGAGAATTACCACTGGGAGAAGATCGGACTGCCCGGCGAGTACCCGTATACCAGGGGTGTGCATCACACGATGTACCGCACGCGGCTCTGGACGATGCGGCAATTCGCCGGGATGGGCACACCAAAGCAGACTCACGACCGGTTCAAGTACATTCTGGAGCAGGGCGGGACCGGCCTGTCGACGGCGTTCGATCTGCCTACCCTGATGGGCTATGATTCGGATCATCCCCGGTCGTTGGGCGAGGTCGGCAAATGCGGCGTGGCGGTCGATACCCTGGCCGACATGGAGATTATTTTCGGGGATATTGACCTGTCCAAGGTCTCGGTGTCGATGACGATCAACTCGACGGCCTCGATGGCCCTGGCCATGTTGCTGGCGGTGGCCGAGAAGCAGGGCGTGCCGTTTGAGAAGGTTCGCGGGACGCTGCAAAACGACATCCTCAAGGAGTACATTGCGCAGAAGGAATTCATTTTCCCGCCGAAGCCCTCGATCCGACTGATCACCGACATGATGGCGTACTGCACGAAGCACGTGCCCCAGTGGAACACCATATCGATATCCGGCTACCACATACGCGAGGCGGGCGCGACGGCCGCGCAGGAACTGGCCTACACGCTGGCTGACGGTTTCTGTTATATCGAGGCGGCGATACAGGCCGGGCTGAGCATCGATGACTTCGCCCCCCGGCTGTCGTTCTTCTTCAACGCCCACTCGGATTTCTTTGAGGAGATCGCCAAGTACCGGGCCGCCCGGCGCATTTACGCCAGGCGGATGAAGAACAAGTACGGGGCCAAGGACCCGCGAAGCTGGCTGCTGCGGTTTCACACGCAGACGGCCGGGTGTTCGCTGACGGCCCAGCAACCGGAGAACAACATCGTTCGAACGGCCATCCAGGCGCTTTCCGGCGTGCTCGGCGGAACGCAATCCCTGCACACCAACTCCATGGACGAGACGCTCGCCTTGCCGTCGGAAAAGGCAGCCCTGATCGCCCTGCGTACCCAGCAGGTTATTGCCTATGAAACGGGCGTGGCCAATACGATTGATCCGCTGGCCGGGTCGTACTTTGTCGAGTCGCTGACTGACCGAATGGAGGCCGAGGCGGAGGAGATCTTCGAGGAGATCGAGCGCCAGGGCGGGGTCGTGGCCAGCATCGAAGAAGGGTATTTCCAGCGTGAGATAGCCCGCTCCGCCTACAGGTACCAGCGGGAGATCGAGAAGAACGAACGCAAGGTTGTGGGTGTCAACGACTTCGTCCTCGAGGATGAAAAGATCGACATCCCCGTGCTCAGGATCGACCGCCAGGTGGAGCTTGACCAGGTGGCGAACCTGAAGAAGGTCAAGGCGGAGCGCGATCAGGCCGCCGTCCGGGCATCGCTGGAGAAGCTCCGTCAGGCCGCTGAAGGGGACGGCAACACGTTCGAGGCGATTCTGGAATGCAGCCGCGCGTATGTCGCCATGGGTGAGATGTGCGACGTTCTTCGCGGCGTGTGGGGTGAATGGGTGGAGAGCCAGGCGGCGATGCAGGCGTCGTGACCGGCGATGCATCCCGCGAGGAAGCGCCCGAACGATAAAACTGTGCGCTAACACGTATCTATTAGCAGTAAAGCAGCTATGACAAAAAAAATCAGAGTACTCTTAGCCAAGCCGGGGCTTGACGGCCACGATCGCGGCATCAAGGTGATCGCCTCGGCCTTTCGTGACGCCGGGATGGAGGTAATCTATTCCGGGCTTCGGCAGACCCCGCCCATGATCGTCGATGCCGCCATCCAGGAGGACGTCGACGCTATCGGCATCTCTATCCTCTCCGGCGCCCACATGACGCTGTTTCCGGCCATTCTCGAGGAGATGAAGAGACGCGGCGCCGATGACATCATTCTTTTCGGCGGCGGGATCATCCCGGACGACGACAAGGACGAGCTGGAAAAGATGGGTGTGGCCAAGATTTTTACCCCGGGAGCCCCGACCGAGGAGGCGGTGGAGTTCCTTCGCCGGGCGATTGCCGAGAAACCGTCCGACGAGAAAATCATGTAGCTAAATCAAGTCCGTTCACACTATAGGCGCTTCCGGGAGGATTTATGTCGAAGAATATTGATGAAAAACAGCAGGCTGTCAGGGATGAGGTAGCGGCGTTTGCGAAGAAAGAAATTTATCCGGTGTCCGAGAAGTGGGACCGGATGGGAGAGCCGAGGGAGTTCCCCCGCGAGCTGTATCGCAAGATCGGCCAGGCGGGATTCATCGGCTACTGCATGCCGAAAGAGTACGGCGGCCAGGGCAAGAGCCACATTGAGTACATTACCCTGGTCGAGGAGTTGTGCTACCACGACGCCGCGGTGGGGTTGCTGTGCGCCGTCGGTGAGCTGGCCACGTACCCCATCCTGTACTTCGGCAACGAGGCGCAGAAGAAGAAGTACGTGCCGGACTGTGCCAGCGGCAAGCGTATCCCGGCCTTTGTGCTGACCGAACCGAACGCCGGTTCCGATGCGGCCAACCAGTCGACGATAGCGGTCGAGAGCGGCTCGGATTACGTGATAAACGGTGAGAAGATTTTCATCATGCACGGCGACGTGGCCGACGTGGGGGTTGTCTTCTGCAAGATCGAAGGCCAGCCGAAGCTGTCGGCGATTATCGTGGAAACGGATCAGCCCGGCTGGCAGGGCCGGACGCTCAAGCACAAGCTGGGCATGCGGGCGGCGACCACCGGCGGCATCATCCTTAAAGACGTCAAGGCGCCGAAGGAGAACCTGCTGGGCGAGATCGGCAAGAGTTTCCGGTACGCCATGACGACGCTGGACAGCGCCCGGATCGGGGTTGCGGCTCAGGGCGTGGGCATTTCCCAGCGGGCTCTGGACGAGTCGGTGGCGTACGCCAAGAAGCGCCAGGCGTTCGGTCAGCCCATCGCCAAGCTGCAGGCGATTCAGTGGATGATTGCGGACATGGCCACCCGCCTGGAAGCGGCGCGCGGCCTGGCCTACAAGGCGGCCCAGATGCAGGATCGAGGCGAGAAGTTCTCGCTGGAGGCCTCTATGGCCAAGCTGTTCTGTTCGGAGACGGCCAGGTTCTGCGTCGATCGCGCCATGCAGATCCACGCCGGGTACGGCTACATCGGCGAGTTCTCCCCGATAGAAAAGCTGTACCGCGACCAGCGGGTGCTGGAAATCTACGAGGGCACCTCCGAGGTCCAGCGCCTGGTCATTGCCGGCAACATCATTGGTCGTTGATGGTATTCGGGCAGTTTGAGATAGATTCCTTCGTCGAGCAGGAGTTCCGGCTCGACGGAGGAACCATGTTCGGTATTGTGCCGAAATTCCTGTGGCAGCGGTCGGTCGCGGCCGACGAGAATAATCTTATCGCGATGGTCACCAACGTTTTCGTGCTGAGAGCGCATGGCCGTGTCATAATGTTCGACGCCGGGCTCGGTGACACGCTCTCGGATAAGGAAAAGACTGTCTACGGCACGGACGGTGTCTCGGCCCTCGAGAGCGGCCTTTCGGGTCTGGGCCTGGCGTCGGATAAGGTAGACCGGGTCGTGCTGACGCACCTGCACACCGACCATGCCGGTGGGGCGGTGAAGCGGGAAAACGGCCGGTATGTCCCTCGGTTCAAAAATGCCCGGTACGTTGTCAGCCGGGACGAGTGGGCCGTGGCGCTCAGGCCTGACGAGCGAACCGCCGCCGTGTACATCCCGGAGCGGTTGCGGCCGCTCGAGGAGGCCGGCCAGGTGGAATTTATCGAGGGCGACACGGAGTTGTTTCCCGGGGTCAGGACGGTGCGAACGGGGGGGCATACGGACGCGCATTTTGCCCTGGAGCTGGAGTCGGAAGGCCGGCAGGTGTTGTACTATGCCGACATATTCTGCACCTCGGCGCACCTTCGCGTCCCGTTTGTGCCGGCCAGCGACCTGTATCCGGTGCAGACAATGGAAGTTAAGCGTCGGGTCCTGGCACGGGTTGTCGACACCGACGTTGTTCTTGCGTTTGATCATGATCCCCGGATGCCGTTTGCCACTGTCAGGCAGACCGGGATGGCGCTGGTGGCCGAGCCGGTCACAGCATAATACGAGCTTACACGGGTGAACACGTGTCACTTGAAGAAAAACTGAACCGTCTCGAGGAGATGCGCGCGGAAGCGAGACTTGGCGGCGGCCAGGCGCGCATTGACGCCCAGCACAAGAAGGGCAAGCTGACCGCGCGCGAGCGCATCGACCTGCTGGTCGATGCCAACTCGTTCGAGGAATTCGATGCCTTTGTCACGCACCGTTCCACCGATTTCGGCCTTGACAGGTTGAAGTTCCTCGGCGACGGTGTTATCACCGGGTGTGGCAAGATCAGGGGGCGTCCCGTCTACATTTTCTCCCAGGATTTCACCGTTCTCGGCGGGTCGCTCTCGGAGGCCCACGCGGAGAAGATCTGCAAGATCATGGATATGGCCATGAAAGTCGGTGCGCCGGTCATCGGGCTGAACGACTCGGGCGGCGCCCGTATCCAGGAAGGGGTGGTTTCGCTCGGCGGCTACGCGGACATTTTTCTTCGGAACACCCTGGCCTCGGGGGTGGTGCCGCAGATTTCGGTTGTCCTTGGCCCCTGCGCCGGGGGCGCCGTCTACAGCCCGGCCATAACGGATTTCGTTCTGATGACCAAGGGCACCTCCTACATGTTCGTCACCGGGCCGAACGTGGTGAAGACGGTCACGCATGAGGCGGTCTCGTCCGAGGAGCTTGGAGGGGCGCAGGTGCACGCGGCCAAATCCGGCGTGGCCCACTTTGCCTGTGACAACGAAGCCGACGCCGTGGCGAAACTCAAACGGCTGCTGGACTTCATTCCCCAGAACAACTGTGAAGACCCGCCCAGTGCCGACTGCACCGACCCACTTGACCGGGAGGATGAGGCGCTCGATCACATCGTGCCCGAGAACCCCAATCAGCCGTACGACATGAAGGACGTGATAAACCGGGTGGTCGACGCCGGTTCGTTTTTTGAAGTGCACGAGGAATTTGCGCCCAACCTGGTGGTCGGGTTCGCGCATCTTGGCGGCCGCTCGGTCGGTATCATCGCCAACCAGCCTGCCGTGCTGGCCGGGGTGCTGGATATCAACTCGTCGATCAAGGGCGCGAGGTTTATACGGTTCTGCGACGCCTTCAACATCCCCATCGTGACCTTCGAGGACGTTCCGGGTTTCATGCCGGGTGTGGAACAGGAGCACGGCGGCATAATCCGCAACGGCGCCAAGCTCCTGTACGCCTACTGTGAGGCCACCGTGCCGAAGATTACCGTCATCACGCGCAAGGCGTACGGCGGTGCCTACGACGTCATGAATTCCAAGCACGTTCGCGGCGACATGAACTACGCGTGGCCGACGGCCGAGATCGCCGTGATGGGGCCCAAGGGCGCGGTGGAGATCATCTTCAAGAAGGAAATCGCGGCGGCGGTCGACCCGGAGGCCGAGGTCCGAAAGAAGACCGAAGAGTTCCGTGAGAAATTCGCCAACCCGTTCATTGCCGCGGGACGCGGCTACGTCGATGACATTATCGAGCCGAAGACCACCCGCCCCCGCCTGATCCGCGCCTTCGAAATGCTCGAAACGAAGAAGGATACTAACCCGTTGAAGAAACACGGCAACATACCGCTGTAGCGTCGCCGTGAGGTCCGTCGCAGGCTGAGATGAAAGCGAGTATCAAAAAGATTCTTATCGCCAATCGAGGGGAGATCGCCGTGCGCGTGGTGCGGGCCTGCCGTGATCTCGGAATTACCTCGGTGGCCGTATACTCGGAGTGCGACAAAACCGCCTTTCACGTTCGCATGGCGGACGAGGCGGTCTTTATCGGCGACTCACCGTCGTCCGAGAGCTACCTGGCGCAGGATAAGATCATCGCCGCCGCGCAGCAGACCGGGGCGGACGCCATTCATCCCGGCTACGGTTTCCTTGCCGAGAACCCGGATTTTGCCGCGCGTTGTGCCGACGAGGGCATTATTTTCATCGGTCCGAAGGCTCAGACGGTTCGTCTGCTGGGCGACAAACTCCAGGCGCGCCGGATGGCGCTCAAAGCCGGGCTTTCGGTAATCCCCGGGGCTGACATTGAGGGCCGGGATTATGAGACGGCGTTGCGGGAGGCAAAAGCCCTCGGTTTTCCGGTTCTGGTCAAGGCGGCGGCCGGGGGCGGGGGCAAGGGGATGCGGGTCGTAAACTCCGAAGAGTCGTTGAGCGAGGCGCTGCAGTCGGCCGGCAGTGAGGCGCTCTCGGCGTTTGGCGACGGGCGCGTGTTCGTTGAAAAGTACCTCAGCCATCCCCGTCACGTGGAGATTCAGATTCTGAGCGACGAGCACGGCAACTGCGTTCATCTCGGCGAGCGGGAGTGTTCCATCCAGCGGCGCCATCAGAAGGTGATCGAAGAATCACCATCGCCGATCATGACCGAAGATCTGCGCTCCCGCATGGGCGAGGCGGCGGTCAAGGTAGCCCGGCAGTGCGCCTACGTGGGGGCCGGGACGGTTGAGTTCCTTGTCGACGAGGACCGTTCGTTTTACTTCCTCGAGGTCAACACGCGGCTCCAGGTCGAGCATCCGGTCACCGAAATGGTGACGGGTGTGGACATCGTCAAGAAACAAATTGCTATAGCGGAAGGCAAGCCCGTGGGTATCCGTCAGGACGAGGTCAGGCTCAACGGCCACGCCATCGAATGCCGCCTTTACGCCGAAGACCCGCTGCAGGGGTTTGTACCTTCCACCGGGACGCTGAAGAACTACCGTATACCGTCCGGTCCGGGCGTGCGGGTCGACTCGGGGGTCGTCATTTTCATGGAGATACCGATTTACTACGACCCGATAATCGCCAAGCTCATCGTGTGGGGCGCCGACCGCAAGGAGTCAATCGCCCGAATGAAACGTGCGCTCGAGGAGTTCAGGATTTCGGGCATCGAGACGACCCTCGGGTTTCATCGCGTCGTTCTGGACCACCCGCGATTTCTGGCCGGTGATTTCTCGACCAGGTTTCTTGAGGAGGAGTACCCCGAGCACGGCTACCGGTTTTTCAGCGACCAGTTGGCCCTGGAAGCGGCGCTTGCGGCCGCCCTGCACACCTTTGTCAGCGAGCGCCGAATAGCAATGCGCGGCGGGCCGGTGCCCGGGCGGGCAGCGTCGGACTGGAAATCGACTTATCGGAGAAAGAACCTCAGCAGGTTCGGGGGAAGCCGCTGATGCCGCGCTACCAGGTGGTCGTTGAGGGCGAGGAGTTCGACATCGAGATAGAGTACCGCTCGGAGCAATACCTGGTGACAGTCAACGGTCGTTCGCTGCGGATCACGAGCCATAGTCTGGGCGAGAGTCGGGCGCTGCTGTTGATCGGCAACGAGACCCTGGAGGTCGACGTGCGCGCCAACGGCGCCTCGGCCGAGAAGATGGTTTTCATACGCGGGCACGATATCCCCGTGACGGTCGAGGATTACCAGTTGGCGCGAATGCGAAAGACGGCCGGTATCAGCGCGGGACCGGCGCAGGAGACGTCGCTCAGGGCGCCGATGCCCGGCCTGGTGATCGACGTCAGGGTGAAACCGGGCCAGCGCGTGACGAGAGGAGAGCCCCTGATCGTCATCGAGGCAATGAAAATGGAAAACATCATCAAAGCCCGGGCCGAGGCCGTCATAAAAGCCACGCACGTGGCGGCCGGACAGTCGGTTGAGAAGGGCAACGTGCTGCTGGAGTTCGAGTAGATGGCCGACGACAAACGGAGAACATCGTCGGGGATTGACATCCCGGTCAGCCTTGGGCCCGAAGACGTCACTGTCGACCGTCAACGACTGGGGCAGGCCGGCCGGTATCCCTTCACTCGCGGCGTGTACGCCGACATGTATCGGGGTCGGCCGTGGACCATGCGGCAGTATGCCGGGTTCGGGACGGCCGAAGAAACCAACAAGCGATTCAAGTACCTGCTGGAACGCGGGCAGACCGGGCTGTCCGTAGCCTTCGACCTGGCCACCCAGATAGGTTACGATTCGGATCACCCGATGGCCAGGGGCGAAGTCGGCCGCACGGGGGTCGCGGTCTCCTCACTGCGTGACATGGAGACGCTGTTTGCGGGCATACCGCTTGACGAAGTGTCCACCTCGATGACGATCAACTCCACGGCCGTTGTTCTTCTGGCCATGTATGTGATTGTCGGAAAGAAGCAGGGTGTGGCGCCGGCGAAACTTGCCGGCACGTTGCAGAATGACGTTCTGAAGGAGTTCGTCGCGCGGGGGACCTACATTTTCCCGCCGCGGCCTTCGATGAAGATCGTCACGGACATCCTGGCCTATGGATCGACGCATCTGCCGCGTTACAACACCATCTCGATCTCCGGCTATCACATTCGCGAGGCCGGGGCTACGGCCGCCCAGGAGGTGGCTTTCACTCTGGCCAACGCCATCGCGTACGTCACGGCGGCGCTTTCGGCGGGACTGCTGATTGACGATATTGCACCGCGCCTGTCGTTCTTCTTCGCCTGCCACAATGAAATTCTCGAGGAGGTGGCCAGGTTTCGGGCGGCCCGGCGAATCTGGGCCGCCATAGTCAAGGAGCGGTTCAAGGCCGAAGACGAGTGCTCGATGCGGCTTCGGTTTCACACCCAGACCGGCGGGTCAACCCTGACGGCACAGCAACCGGAGAACAACATCGTCCGGACGACGCTGCAGGCGCTGGCCGCCGTGCTGGGAGGAACGCAATCGCTGCACACCAACGCCTACGATGAAGCGCTGGGGCTGCCCACCGAGAAGTCGGCCGAGATCGCCTTGCGAACGCAGCAGATCCTGGCCTGCGAGACCGGCGTGACCAGTACGGTCGATCCTCTGGCCGGGTCGTATTACGTGGAGTACCTCACAGACCGGATGGAGGAGAAAATCCGGGAGATGATGGACAGGATCGAGGAACTGGGCGGCGCGGTCAGGTGCGTGGAAACGGGTTATTTCCGCGACGAAATCGCCCGGTCTGCGTATGCGTTTCAGAGGCGCGTGGAAGACGGGCAACAGACGGTGGTCGGCATCAACAAGTACCGTTCGGACGTGGCCGGGATACCGTCGGTTTTGAAAGTTGACCCGCAATTGGAAAAGAAGCAGGTTGCGGCGCTGCAGGCGCTGAAGGCCGAGCGGGACAACGGCAAAGTGACAGCGTCGCTGGCGGCGCTGGAGGATGCAGCGCGGCGAGACGAGAACGTCGTCTATCCGGTGCTGGATGCAGTGGAGAATTACGCTACAACGGGAGAAATCTCAGATGTTTTCCGTCAAATCTGGGGTGAATACAGTGAAAGAACCTAAGCTACTCTTGACCGGTCTGCGCCTCGGGGTTGTTTTGCTGCTGGCGCTGGCCCTGGCGGCGGGCTGCTCCGGGGACAAGGACGGATCCGGCACGCCGGGGACGGGGGACTCGGCGGGCGGGCCGGACTCGACCGACATAAGGGAAATCGCCGCCATGTTTCGGGAGGCGGCCGTCCGCTGGCACCACGGAGACAAGGCGGTGCTTTACGATCTCGAATTCGAGTACGTGCGGAACAAGTACACTTTCGATGAGTATCTCGAGTTCAAGCAGATAAAGTATCTCGAGGCCGACAGCCTGGAGATGCTGGTGCTCAAGGACATAGAATTCTTCGACTACGACTCGGCCATCGCCGTAGCCGAGGCGGTCTTTGTCGGCCCGTCGGGTGATACATCGTATTACCCGGACCGCTACCGTCTGTACTATCAGAACGACCGGTGGATACATCCGACGTTCGGCACCATCGACTACCAGCTCGAGTACGAGGACCTGCGCCGGGTGGCCGATTCAGCCGCGGCGGCGGAGGCGGAACTGGAGGATTTCTAACCTCGTGGGCGGCCCGTTCATCTCGCACATAGGGATAGCCGTGGCCGATCTGGACGCTGCCGTCAGCCGCTGGGAGAAGTTGCTTGGCTGCCCGCCGTCCCTGGTCACCGAGGTGGCTGACCAGAGCGTGAGGGTGGCGATGTTTGCGCCTCCCGGGGCACGCGACGGTGCCTGCCGCCGCATCGAACTGATCGCGGCCACGGCTCCGGACAGTCCGGTCGGCCGCTTCGTGGAGAAAAGGGGGGAGGGCCTTCACCACCTGTGCCTGTACGTCGACGACATCGAGTCGAAGCTGAGCGAACTGAAGGCGGCGGGTGTGCCGCTCATCGATGAAACGCCGCGTGTCGGCGCGGAAGGTCGCCGGGTGGCGTTTGTGCATCCCCGGGGAACTCACGGAGTTTTGATAGAGTATGAGGAACGGCCCGCCTGACTCCGGCTGTCAGGAGCCGTCCAAGCGGGCAGCATCGCTGCCGGCGCGCGGTCGGCCGCACCGACGGCAGGTCGGCCGGCTGGTCGGGTTGGCCCGTCCGCACGGGCAGTTCCAGTAGCGGCTGCTCCGGGACGCCCCGACGGCAAGGCCCGCCCGGGGACGTCGGCGAAACACCCACAACAATCCGGCCAGCATGAGCACTAGGGGGAAAACATACCAGTAAGAGTAGCTGACACCGGCGAATACCTCGGCATCCCTGGGACCGGTGTACGCGAAACCCTGCTGGATAAGCTCCAGGCTCCCGCCCATCTCCGGGTAGTCGTCGGCAGCGGTTCTTCCCCACAAGGTGAAGAGAACCTGCCGGCCGTCGGGAAGCCGGTAGATGATGCCGGTGAATCGGTGGCGAAGCTGGACGGCGTTGACCGTGTCGGTGGACGTGAACTCAATCGTGAAACTGGACTGGGACGCCTCCGCGTACCCGGTCGAGGTGAGCAACTTCGACTCCGGCAACTGGAGTATCACATCCTGCACAACGCGCTCAACGGACCGTCGAAGATCGTCCCGGTTACGGACGGCTTCCTGAGCGGAGATGACCGACTTGAAGACCAGAAATTGGGCGAGCGGCTCGACGTGGGCTATTTGAAATGGGTAGTCGGCTGCATCAGGGTCGAGCTGCCAGCCGTCCGGTACCGGCACCTGAATCTCCCCGGCCAGGCGGACGAAATCGTCGGCCGCCGCCGGGACGGTGATTATCGAGAACAGCAGAAGCCCAAGGAGTATTCGCTTCATGGTATTTCAGGTATCGACTGGAACCCCGCGATAGCTAATGGAGAATATGCGGAGTCCGCTCGTCTTTTGCCTCAGTCGCCCGACGACGAGCCGAAGCTCCTGTCCAGGCATGCCTGGATCATGCCTATGCGCTCCCTGAGGAATCCCCGTCGGTCGACAGTCGGTCCATACTCGTACGTTCGTCCCGATCTTTTCCTGGAAAGGAGTCCCTTGTCGGTGAGGCGGTTCAGAATGGTCGATACGGTGGTGTAGGCAAGTCTGCTGTCCGGGCCGAGGTGAACGAGGGCGTTCTTTACTGTCAGCCGCCGGTGGGTCCAGGCCAGTTCCATCAGGCGGGCCTCGGTCGGGCCGAGGAATACGGCCGAACCGGCAGCCGACGGGTCGAAGTAGAATCCCGATCCCGGCATTGCTACATTTTCTTGCGGCGATGCTGCAGGATGAGGTGGACGCCGAGCGCGACCATGGCTACGGGAAGAAAGTAATCCCAGATATCACCGTAGATGATCCCCATCCGCTCCAGGAGCAGGAGCACGCCGAGTATTAGCAGCAGTATCCCGATAAACATGTGTCCGCCCTTGCATTGTGACTTACCGGACAAGTATACGTCGCAGCGCGGGAGGAGAAAAGCAGAAAAGCAGGCTTTAGCTCCGGCGGACGCCGGTGACGTCCTGGATGTCTGCGCGGTTACCGAATCTCCTTGAGCCGCTTGACAAGGACCGCCGTAATGGCTTCCAGCATCTGCCTGTCCTGGGTCGTGAAATTCGCCGGATGGTCCGAATCGATGTCGATTTCACCGAGCACCGTATCACCATCCAGCAGGGGAACGACGATTTCAGATCGGGTCGTGGGCGAGCAGGCCAGAAACCTCGGGTCGGCGGCCACGTCGTCGACGATAACGGTTTTCTTTCTTGAGGCCGCGGCGCCGCAGATGCCCTGGTTCAGCTCTATGCGAACGTGCTCGGTCGAGGGGCCGACGAACGGGCCGACCTCGAGAACCCCGCCGCGCATGATGTAGAAGCCGGTCCAGTTGAAGTTCTCGGAGAAGCCGTCAATCAACTCGGCGGCGGTTTGCAGAACGTCCGCCTCGCTGTTTTGCCGGGCTATGCCGATTCGAATGTTGTCGACCAATTGTTGGCGGTGGTTGTCCATCATAGTGTATCTTTCACTGCCTTCAGGTTCTCCATCGGTGTTTCCGGCGGTATCGAGCAGCCGGGGCCGATAATCAGCCGCGATGGGTCGTTGTCAGCTTTGAGTTTTTCAATCATACGGGACACCTCGTCGGGCGTGCCCTGCAACAGCCAGCCGCGTTGATCCGCGCCGCCTACGACGGCGCCCCGTCTGAGTTGGGCCTTATCCAGGGGGAGGTTGGTGGGTTCACTGGCGTCCCAGTTGTACAGGGACGCGTTGTACTCCAAGTCCGATAGTTCCTTGAGATAGTTGCTGCCGGAGCAGACGTGCAGCAGGTTGAGCGCGTCGGCCTCCGCGGCCCTGATAACCTCGAGGTCGTAAGGAACGCCAAACCGCTCGTATTCCTGCCAGGTGAGCAGATCCCGCGACGCCCACTGGGTGGTAGCGTAGAAAAGACCGTCGGCTCCGGCGTTGCGCAGTTCGGACACGTATCGCACAAACGTGTCGGTGATGGCCCTCAGGGCGACCTCCACCTTCTCCGGAGCGGTCCTGAGATGATCCGCGAGCAGCCCGTTTTCTTCGACCAGCCGCCCGGCAACGGCCAGGGGCGTGAATACCGTCATGAGAATCGGAAGCTCTCGATCCGAGCGCCTGCGGATTTTCGAGACCACGGTCAGGTGTTCGGCGAGCACGGGAGCCGTCGGAGCGAGCGGCTCTATCCTGAGCCAGTCGTCCGGTGTTCTGACCGGGAAATCGGTCTTGGTGTGTTTTCTGAATTCGTCGTGGGACCAATGCTGTCTCAGCCCCCAGTCTTCCACGTGGTAGTCAGCCCGGGGGTTGATCTTCATGAAATCCCAGTCGAACCGCTTTTGAAATTCCAGCATGGCCTCGACGGTTCCCTCGGCGTGGTGCTCCAGATGGTAGAAGTGTCGCCAGAACGACGCGGCGTACCGGTCCGGGCGCTCGCCGGCTATAATCATCTGCAATCGTTCCCGGTGCGAGTATCTGGGCATGGACTTAGTGATCCTTCCGGTCATATGGTTTAAACGCGAGACAGCTCAGCCGTCCATTGTCTTTGTAACAATCGTTGCTCGCCGGCGTTCTCAGAATCCCGGCGCCGGGCTGCAACGGTCTGCCTGCAGGACCTCTTGTCGGCGTCGTCGCGCCGGCGACCACGACCTCAAATATATCCCGGCGTCACGCCGTGGTCAATGCTCTGTTAAAAGAATGAGCAATATACCCGGCAAGAGTTTAGCCGTCCGCAGGTATGCCGAAAGAGGAAATGATCACGTGTATAGACAGGTGCACCTGTATAGCTCGGAGAAGGCATAGTGGCAAAGATCCTCGTCATCGACGACGAAGACTCAATGTGCAGTTTCATGGAGATAATGCTGGCCAAGGAGGGCTACGAGGTGGACACCACCTGTTCCGGTCGGGATGGAGTCGACCGTCTCCGCGAGCGGAATTACGATCTTGTCATTGCGGACCTCAACATGCCTGAGATGACCGGTCTTGACATTCTCAGGGAGGTCAAGTCGTTCAAGAGCGAGCAGGAGATCATCGTGATGACGGCCTTTGCCTCGGTCGACACGGCCATCGAGGCAATGAAGCGGGGCGCCGCGGACTATATCACGAAGCCGTTCAAGGTCGACGAGATCAAGCTGGCCATAGACAGGTCCATCAACCGCAGGAGACTCATCCTGGAGAACTCGGAACTGAAAAAGCAGCTCCAGGGGGACAATTCCTTCGACAAGTTCCTGGGCAAGTCGGAATCGGTGGTCAGGCTCAAAAAGCTCGTGCGGCGGATCGCCTCGTCGGACTCAACCGTGCTCATCCGGGGGGAGTCGGGAACGGGGAAGGACCTGATCGCGCGCGCCCTGCATCATCACTCGCCGCGCTGCGGAGGGCCTTTCGTAACCATCAACTGCGCCGCTCTGCCGGAGACGCTTCTGGAATCGGAACTGTTCGGTCACAAGAAGGGAGCCTTCACGGGCGCCTTCCGGGACAAGGATGGGCTCTTCAAAGTGGCCAGCAGCGGAACGTTCTTTCTCGACGAAGTCGGCAATACTACCCCGGCCATCCAGGTCAAGCTGCTGCGGGTCCTTGAGGACAAGAAGATCACCCCGCTGGGCGGCACCAAGCCGATGGACGTGGACGTGCGCCTGCTCGCAGCAACCAATTCGGACCTGGAGGAGGACGTTCGGACCGGTCGTTTCCGCGCCGATCTGTTCTATCGGCTCAACGTCATTCCCATAGTGATCCCTCCGTTGCGGGAACGGAAAGAGGATATTGCCCTTCTGGCCGATCATTTCGCCGCCAGGTTCTCCGAGAAGCTCAACGTTCCCGCAAAGAAGCTGACGCCCGAGGCCATGCAGGTGCTCATCAACTACCCGTGGCCGGGCAACGTTCGGGAACTCGAGAATACCATCGAGCGAGCCGTTCAGCTTGACCGTACAGGGACGCTGGAACCTTCCGACTTCCCGGAGAGGCTGACCAAACCGAAAGTGGTGTCAGTGGTTTCCGAGAGCGATCCCGTGACGCCGACGCTGGAGTCCATCGAAAAGGCGTACATCCAGTACGTCATGACCCAGACGGACGGCAGGAAAACGGAGGCAGCAAAGCTTCTTGGCATCGATACGTCAACCTTGTACCGAAAGCTTGATAGATACCGTATGAACGAGCTGACGGGGGAAAAGCCCGTTCGGCGAGGGAAGAAGGCTGCGGGGAAGTAACGGGCGTCTGAGCAGGCCTCCGTTACGACTTCCCCGGTCATTCACGGAGAACTCTGAGCAGCAGGGAGATTTGATATGAACAGGGCCAGTCAAGCGCGACGGATGCGGGGGTTCACCCTTATCGAAATAATGATCGTGGTGGTCATCATAGGGATTCTCGCGGCCATCGCCATTCCGCGATTCATGCGTTCGACGACCAAGACAAAGCAGTCGGAGGCCAAGTTGATCCTCAAGCAGATATACACCAACGAGCGGGCCTACCGACAGCAGTCATTGTCGAACAGCTACTACATTCCAGGCGCGGCCGCGGACGCCGCGAACCCGCACGTGCTCAACGACATCTGGATCGACATCATGCCGAAGGCGAAGTACTCGTACCTGGTGACGGGGGGAGCCGATGTCTTCACCGGCACGGCGACGGCCAATATCGATGATGACCCGGCGATTGATACCTGGGTGATTGATCAGGACGGTGATTTACGAAATACGGTCGATGATGTCTTACTGTGACCATACGACGGCTCGCGGCTCCGGGGTGCAGTCTCGTGATCTGCCCGGAGCGATAAGCGGGTTCTTTGCGTTTTGCGAAGATATCGGGCAATATGCGTCAGTTGCGACCGGGCGGCAGGCCCTGAGACCAGTGGGGGGATGCCGACACCCCTGGTCGGCGGGCCGAATTCGCCTGCAGGACAAGCAGTTACCGGCGGCGGGGGTTGTTCAAAAAAAGCCGCCGGGAGAGGCACGGGCTTTGCGATTTCCTGAGTCGTGAATGACGAAAGACCTAACTCTTAACCTAGTTTTGTTGGAGGAGGCTGACATGTTTTCCAAGTTCCACAATCGCCAGAGGGGTTTCACCCTGATCGAGCTGATGATCGTGGTCGTCATCATCGGTATTCTTGCCGCGCTGGCCATTCCGCGGTTCATGCAGGCAACCACCAAGTCGAAGCAGTCCGAGGCCAAGCAGATCCTCAAGCAGATATACACCATGGAGCGCACGTACCGCCAGGCCAACGGCACGTACGGTGACAACGGCGCCGCCGCCGCGGCCAACGGTGGTGCTATCCAGACCTTCCCGCAACTTGGCGTGGAGATCATGGAAGGTAACATCTATGCTTATGGCATCGTGGCTGCGCAGAACACCTTCACCGCCACGGCGACCGCCGACCTCGACGACGACCCGGCCATCGACACCTGGTCGATCGATGAGGATGGCAACCTGCAGTGCGTAATTGACGACGCGACTGTGTAAGAACCGAAACTGACTGTTACGCTATGGGCGCCCCGTTTCGACGGGGCGCTTTTTTTTTGAGGCGCACCGCCGTACCTGTGGCCGGGAACGGCGGAAGCCTGTTTAAAGTTGACCGGCAGGGCTGTACGACAGTATCATTGCGGTGTTTATGAGAATGTCGCTACTTACTGCTGTGGCCCTGTTCGCGTTGCCGGTGCTCGGCTCCGCCCAGGACGGGGTCCCGGAATCGCCGGAGCGCTTTGGCCTGGAGCATCTGTCGGCCTATCTCGGCCTTAAGCCCGACGACATCTCCTTCCGGGCTGATTACACCGAGCCGGATTCATTCCGGCTGGCTGCCGTCGCCGACCTGATGGTTCAGCCGCTGGGGATGCTTGACTATGCCGACGGGCTGAGAAAGAGCCGCCAAAAAGGACAGCCGGAGATTCTGGCCCGTATTCTCTTTACCGACCTGAGAACTGAGTACCGTGGGCGGCGACGCGGGCCGTACCAGCCGGATATCGCCGAGGTCCGGGGATCATACAACCTGTACTATACCGACGTGGCGCTGAATCAGCTCCTCACCCGTGCCGCGACCTACCTTGACGTCGTATTCCCCCGTTCCTCCGAAATGATGCTCTCGCGGCTCGAGCCCGGGCAGAGGGACTTTCTGACGGATGAGTTCAAGGAACTGCTGGTGGCGAGTGTCGAAGAGGAGTTTATGTCGATGGAGCAGCTCGACTCGCTCGAGAAGCTCGAAGAGGAGTATACCGACAGGTTTGCGAAGTTCGGCACGAAGATTGACTCGGATCCGATCGTGGCGGCCGGGATCGATTGTCTGCGCGACATGCTGCTGGAGGTCAAGGCAATAAGGGGCCTCCTGAAATCGACGGAAAGAACCCCGGAGATGATGCTCAAGGTGGTGGGGTATTTGCCGGATAACGTGAGCACGGACAGCTACCTGGGCAAGCAGCCGGGCTGGCGTATCGGTGGTCCGGGGAACGACTACTACGCCGGTGACTACGCCTTCATCCTCGATTTCGGCGGGGATGACATATACGATCTCACCTTTGATCCGGACCGGCCGCACGGGGTGATCATCATTGACCTCGAAGGCGACGATCACTATCGCGCGAAAAGCGACTTTGCGCTCGGTTCCGGCTGCCTGTCGGTCGGCCTGCTGCTGGACTTCGCGGGCAACGACCGGTATGACGGCCGCTCCTTCGGTCTCGGCTCCGGGTTTTTCGGGTTCGGTCTGCTTTACGACGCGGGGGGAGAGGATCGTTACGACGGAGACACGCACGTTCAGGGCGCCGGCAGTTTCGGCCTGGGATTGCTGGTCGATGAAGGTGGACGGGACGTTTACAACGCGGCGTTGTACTCACAGGGATTCGGTTTTGTCGAAGGGATCGGCGTCATTTTTGAAACGTCCGGGGCCGACTCCTATTACGCGGGCGGCAAGTACAAGGATCACCTCCGCTACGAGGATCACTACCTCTCCCTGTCACAGGGATTCGGCTACGGTCTGCGGCCGTCGATGTCCGGCGGCATCGGCGCCATAGTCGACCTGGAAGGAAACGACTTTTTCTACGCCGATATTTTCGCCCAGGGGTGCAGTTACTGGTGGTCGCTGGGTGTCATCTACGACTCTTGCGGCAACGACAACTACCAGTGTTTTCAGTACGGGCAGGGGGCGGCCACGCACATGTCGCTCGGTATCTTGATTAACGACCTCGGCAACGACGTCTATTTCGGCAAGGGGCTGATGCAGGGATGCGGGCATGACTACTCGTGCGGGATCATACTCGACCGGGCCGGTGACGATACCTACACCGCCTATGACCTTTCGCAGGCGGCCGGCTCGGCCAACGGAGCGGGTGTGCTGATCGACAACGGCGGCGATGACAGGTATTTCAGCAAGAATCCCAGGAACACGCAGGGCTACGGCAACCCGCGGCGGGATTTCGGTTCAATCGGATTGTTTATCGATCTGGGCGGAAGCGACCAGTACGCCGGTAACGGCCGCGACAACTACTATTGGAAGACGGACTCCAAGTGGGGCGGCGGCATGGACATCGAGTTGCACCCTCCCGACAGCGCCCAGACGCAGTAGTGAAATGATGCAGAAAGTGATTTGGCAACGGCTGCTTGCCCTTATACTGCTTACGGGTCTTTTATGCCCTGAGGCCCCGGCTGCCGGTGAGCTGGAGCGCAGGATTGACTCACTGTTCATCATAGCGTCCTCCGGCGAGGTACGCTTCCGTGACCAGAACGAACCGGCGATGGACTCCGTTGCCGCTCTGGGCGCAGCCGCGGTGCCTCACCTGATTGAAAAGTTCACGACCAAGTCAGCGCGCGAGCGCTGGACGGTCATCTGGATACTTCAGCGGATAGGCTCGGCGGCCGTCCCGGACCTCGTGCGAGCCCTGGACCGCGAGGACGGCCTGGTCGTCCAGCGGATCTGCTGGGCGCTGGGGGATATCAAGGATACGGCCGCGGTACGACCGATTATGAGAGTATGTACGCATGAGCGCTGGCAGGTGCGCGACCAGGCGGTGGGTGCGCTCGGGAAAATCGGTGATGCCGAAGGCGGGCCGGCGGTGCTTCAGGCCCTGGCCGACTCCATCGGGCAGGTGCGCAAATCGGCGGCCGTGGCGTGCGGGCAGCTTGGCCTGGGCGCGTCGGTCATGCAACTGGCTCACGTTCTGGGAGACGATTTCTATGGAGCGCGGATGTCGGCGGCGCATTCCCTGCTCACCATGGATACCGCCGTCACGGTGCGAGCACTGAGTGATTCGATGAGTTCGGAAAATCATCTCCTTGGAAACCTTGCCTGCCGTGTGCTGGGGCAGTTGGGGACGGATGAAGCGCTGGAGATTCTGCTGGAGCAGGCGGTATCCGGTGACTCCGAAAGGCGAGCTCATGCCGCCACGGCGCTCATCGCTGCCGACCCGTTGGACAATTGCGGGTTCCGCCGGTACCTGCTCGAGAACGAAACCGATCGGCTGGTCGTGCTGAAGATTCAGTCCGCCATTCAGGCTGTCGGCGATGGCCAGTGACAATCTCTCGGAGCGGCTTAACCGAATCAATGGCCATATTGCCGACGGATACAGGCCCGTACCGGCATCGAGCCTGCCGTCGCGATACGGGAAGCTCGCCGGCGCAGTCGGCGGAGAACTGCTCGCAGGTGAGGCCGGAGCGTTCTGCCTGGTGAGGACCGCGTATGAGGACGGTTCACGCTTCGGCAGTTGCACTCTTGAACCCCGGTCATACGACGCTCACGTTCCATATGCCTGTTTCACGGCCGGTTTGTCCGACGGCGTCGCGTGCCTGTCGGACCTCCTCTTTTTCGATATCGAAACCACCGGTCTGGGCGGAGCCGGAACAGTGCCCTTCCTGGTCGGGTTCGGCTCCCTGTCGCCCGGCGGTTTCGAACTCCGGCAATATCTGCTTCCGGATTATTCCGACGAGCGAGGCATGCTTGAGCACCTGGCAGGGGAACTGACACCGGACAAGACGCTTGTCACGTACAACGGAGCCGCCTTCGATCTGAACCTGCTCCAGGATCGGCTCATCATCAACCGGGTAAGTCGCGAAATCGAAGTACAGGGGCACATAGATCTCCTGCACGCGACCAGGCGACTGTTCAGGCGGCGGCTCGGCGACTGCACCCTGGCCAATGTCGAGCGCGAACTGTTCGGTTTCTTCCGGCAGGGCGATATCCCCGGCTACCTGATTCCGTCCGTCTATTTCTCGTGGCTCTCCGAGGAGCGGGCGGATGACATACTGAACGTTCTCGAGCACAATCGCCTGGACATATTCTCACTGTACTTCCTGTTGAGGCACATCGTTTCCGTGTTCGCGTCTGAAGGTCGTGAGCTTTATGACGTGGACGACGTCTATTCGCTTTCTCGGGTGTACGGTCGACGCAGGCAAAACGACCGGGTGGTCAATCTGCTCGACGGCATACAGGGGACGGGGGGAGGGGCAATCGAGGCGGACATCCTTCTGTACCAGGCGCAGGCCCTCAAGCGGGCGGGCAAGCCGGAGGCTGCCGCCCGGCTGTGGGAGCAGCTCTGCGGGGAGAAATCCAGGGAAGGTTACCGGGCGTGTATAGAGCTGGCCAAGTACTTCGAACACCAGGTGCGGGACGTATCGCGGGCGTACCGGCACGCCCAGCGGGCGGTGCAGGTTTGCCCGTACGGTGAGACGCACAAGAAAGACCTGAGACGGCGCCTGAAGCGTCTCGATTCGAAGCTGTCCCGTCGGTAGCATTGCCTCGACCGCACTCAAAAACCCGCCGTATCAGCCGATACCAAATGTGAAAGGCGGGTTTATGGATATAGACATACTCCGAACGATTGTCGCGGACCGAGGGGAACTGCTGGCGCTTCCTCAGACACTCGCAGAAGTATTGCGCCTGGTGAGAGACGAGGGTTCGACGGCCGATGATCTGGCCGCGGCGATTACCAGAGATCCGGCCTTGACGGCGAAGGTTCTCCGAATAGTCAATTCCGCGTTTTACGACACGGGCCGCAGGATCGGGTCGATGACTCAGGCGGTCATGACGCTGGGGATGCGTCAGATCACGGCGCTGGCTCTCTCGACCTCGGTGTACAGACTTTTTGAAGGCTGGGGATCATCATTCGACAAGCTCCGCTTCTGGCGCCATTCGCTTGAGGTAGCCATCGCCTCACGGACTATCGCCGAGCGGGTGGGTCTGCGCGAAGTGGAAGAAGCGTTTGTGGCCGGCCTGCTGCATGACATCGGCCTGCTTGTTCTCGAACACTCCTTCCCGGAAAAATTCGCCCGCGTATGGGCCGAAGCCGCCCGCGATAACAACCTTGTTGACCTCGAGGAAGACGTCTGGGGGACAGATCACGCCCGCGTCGGGCAGTTCCTGCTCGGGCAGTGGCATCTGCCCGAGTCCATATGCCGATCGGTCGGTTCGCATCACACCGTGTTCGTCCCGGGCACCCGCGACCCCGAACTGAAGCCGTGCCAGGTGGTCTGTCTGGCGAACCACGTCTCTCGTTTCTCGATCGCGGGCTCACCGAGGCCGGGCAGCGGCACCGACCGTGAGAATCGAGACATCCTCCAGGAGAACCTTCAGCTGACCCGGGAGGAGATCCACAAGATCGAAAAGGACCTCTTCAGCCAAACCATAGCCGAGGCCCGGTACCTCGAGATGGACATCGGTTCGGTGGATAGTATCCTTCTGGAGGCCAACCGCCTGCTTTTCGACCAGTACCTTACGGTCGAGAGTCTTCTCAAAGAGAACCGCCAGATGCAGCAGCGGATCGTACGGGACCAGTTTCAACGCGTGTCCGTGGAGTCGTTGAAGTCCACGAGGGCGACGTTTGCACGGAACCTCGACGCTGAAGTGCTGACCATGCGCAACAAGGCGGAGGAAGTAAGGAAGGGGATCGAGGCCGGCATGGTGACTGCCCCGGCGCCATCGATTCTGCACACGCTTGACGACATCCTGAGCAGCATCGAGACGGTGCGCAGCATGACCAACGAATTGAAAAATCTTTCCCAACTCGACGCAGGGGTCCTGAGCGAGGACCGGAAGCCGGATATGCCGGACGGCAGGGCGGAGTCAGAGGTCGGTTCGGTTGAGGAGCGGGTTCACGTCGGATGATTGAGGACGGCACGCGGACAAACGGCCGGTCCTGGGAATCAGGATCGGCCGTTTTGTCAGGTTAACAGTCGACAGGGGTGACCGGGATGTCAATCGGAGCTGCTGATCACGATTGCCGCACCGTTTGCGGAGACTGTCAGCGAATCGCGACCCTTGCCGAATCTGTGTTCCACTGATTGTTTCGCCCCTTCGCCCGTGATTCTCAGGGGCAGCAAAGTCTGGATATCTCCGTCAACGCTCGTAGCCCGTAGGTACACGTCGGAGCGATCGGCCACCGCCAGGTTGATCTTTCCGTACGAGGCGTCGATAGTTGACGCCCCCCGCAACGGCCCATCCAGTATAATCGTGGCCAGGCTGTTCACGGCGACAAGGTACAGGGGGCCGGTCAGACCTGCCCCTCGAAACTGTCCGAAACTGCACGTGGTCGTCAGGCTGCCGCCGACGTCGAGGACGTCGATGGTGGAGTGAGTGTTGGTCAGCACGGCTGACTCACTGACCCGGCGGACTATAATCGGCATATAGGCGTTCGTGACCGACACCTCGCCGTCGACGTCCGTGACCTCTACCGGCCCCAGGGTGTTTTCAATGGACACCCTGCCGGTGTGATCGCTCACGCGCACGTTCCCCGAATTCTTAAGCTGTACCTGACCGCGGCAGTTGCGCAAGGTCACTGCCTCGTAGGCATTCTGAATCTGCATGTCGCCGTCGCAATCGGAGATCTCGACGGGTCCGTATGCATTTTGGGCGACGATCGGGCCTGTCACGTCCTGAAGCAGGATTGAGCCCATGGAGTTCTCAGCCGTGACGCCTCCCCTGACAAGCTCCACTTGCAACTCTGAGGAGGAGCCGGTAACGCTGAGTCCGCCCTGGAGGTCACTTATCTGCACCTGGCCGTACGCGTTCGTGCAAACGACCGGGTTGGTGCCGGGGACATCTACCGAGAGCACGGAAGTGAGAATCCTCGTGGTGGGGTCGCTGATACCGGGCAAAGTGGCAGTGACCATGTAATCACCTCCGGTCGAACTCACGTCGAGTCGTGCGCGAGAGACGAAATCCTTTTCGTCGCTGCGGGATCTTGCCTGCACCTCTATTTCCAGCCGGGCGATCACAAGGTTGCCATCGTAACCCAGGATACGAACGTCGCCATGGGGGTTGGCGACGATTATGCGTCGGTCAGAGTCGGTGACCCTGATGCTGTCCGAGTATTCGCGTATCAGGCCGGCTTTGCCTCCAGGTTTAATCGTCCACCTGCCGCGGTCAGCAGTAATATTCGGAATGACGATTACCGGCGGCTCCGGCGGGGGCGATGGCCAGTCTTCGAGGTCGGTGTCCGGCCAGTCTTCCAGGTCGGCGTCTGTTTCCTCCACACGCCGTGCCTTCTCCATAGCTTTCAGTGTGCTCTTGAGCACTTCTTCAGCGAGTTTTTCGACATCGACAAAGCGCTTGATATTGGCTTTGAGGTACGCCTGCAGCTTGCGGTCCCCGTCCTTTTGCATGCGTGAGTGTTCGACGTACTCTTCAGTGAGGTCGACCAGGATGTTCATCTCGCGGTGAAGGTTTCGCACGATTCGGCAGCATTGCGACTCGGCCATGGCCGGGTCTGCCAGATGGGCGTTCTCCAGAGCTTTCAGATCGGCGACGAACCGGCCGATATCCTCCAGGAGCGGCTCGTAACTTTCCGCGTATTTGCCGCTCTCGAGGCCGGACGCGAATGGTTCGAAACTGATCGGGTGGGCGCGGCGTGTTTCCGGATCGAGGTCCGACAGGTAGTCGCTGTAATCCTCGACGATCTCCTGGAGCTGTTCCAGGATGTCAAGGTATTCGTCGGCCAAATCCTGAGAGAGAGCATCCAGTTCGTCCCGCAGGTCCTCCAAGGACTCGTAGATGCGCTCGTCATCCGGGGGCACCACCTGAGCCGGGGAAGCGACCCAGGACACGAGAACAGTCAGACAGGCGGCTGCAACGGCTCTGCCAATCGCTCTTTTCCTCATATGGAAGTCACCGCCTTTCCGACTCCCGGAACTCCCGTTCGTCCCCCCAGGGGTGTTCGCCGACAACACAGGCTCGGGTCATCGGGCCGTACATCGAAGTCTCCTTCTCGATCCAGTCAGTCCAATAAGTAGCGGCGGTTGCAATCCCGCTGTCAACTGTTAACCTACTTATGGTTACGCAGGGCGGGGCGGAAGGTTTCGGGCGGAACGCCTGCCGGGTAAGAGATTGCTGAGCGTGGTCTGTTTTCAGAAGATTGTGAACTTACTTGCACCAGGTTTGTTCCAGAAATAGGCGAGTTCGGGCGGAGGCTGCTCGTGTTGTTCGGGCGCGTTTTATAACCGGTTGTTTGTCAGCGTCTTAACATCGTGCCTATGGGGTCGCCCTAGTATCTCCGGCCCGGGACAGATTGCCGACGGTGGGGCATCTGTTTTGCGCTGTCTAAGGCAAACCACGATGAGGCAATCCAATGACGGGAAAACACCGGCAATGAAGGTTCCGGCAGTACTGCTCTTTGCTTTACTGGCTCTTGGTTCGGTTGGTCAGGCCCACGGTTTCGACCGAGTTGCGGTGCATTCGGCCCGAATGCAGGGACTCGACCTTGGTGAAAGGGCGGGTTCCAACGTACGCACCAGCGGGACGAGCCCCGTTGCGGCTGCGTTTTCGGATATCCTGTTGTCCCAGTATCAAGGCCCGGCCAGATTCGATCAGGAGAACCCCTGCCTTAGAGAACTGATCGACGGGGGCCGGCTGATCGCCTGGGAGGACACTCGCTGGGGAGCCCGCAAAATCTTTTACCAGCTTTTCGATGCCGACGCCAACCGGTCGGGCGGTAACCAGTTCACCGCAGGATCCGCCATGGGCACTGATTACGTTGAACCCAGCCTGGCCGTGGATACCTCAGGTCGCATCTACCTGTTCTACCGTGACAAAACGCGCGGGCTGGTTTTTGGCTCGCGGTATTTGCCGGATCTGACGGTTGATCTGCCCGAGTTCCTCGTCAACGACACCAGTTCGGGCTCGTTCGCCGGTCCCTTTGCCCTGGCCGTTTTTCCGGACGGCCGGACGGTTGTCGTCTGGGAGAACTACGACGCCACCGGCTCGAACATAGGCGTGAGAATTTACAATACCGGCGGCGTCAGTGTCTTCGGTCCGGGCAGGGTCAACTCCGACGTCAGCATTGCGCAACTCTGGGTACCTTCAGTAGCCGCCGAACCCAGCACCGGGTTTCTTGTTGCGTGGGAGGATTACCGGTCAGGAAACGCAGACATTTATGCCCGCTTGTTCGACGGTGACGGCGATGCGGTGGGGGATGACTTCGCGGTCATCGAACCCATTGCCGGCGCTACCGACCAGTTCGCGCCTCAGATGGTCTATTCCGCCGTCGACGGTTACGTGATCGGCTGGATTGACAGACGTGAGGGCCAGGAGGTCTTCATTCAGCAGTGGGATTCCAACAGCGGGCGGGTCGGAGAGAATCGTCGAATCTCTCTCGGAGATACTCTCGTCAGCAACTGGGATCTGGACCTGGCGGCATCTGACGAGGGTAAGATCCTGGCGTCGTGGGCGGCCTTCGGAGCGGCGAACTCGATACTGGCTGTCCGCTTTGATTCGGGGATGGTACCGGGCGGACCGGCGCAGGTGCACAATCTCTCGGAGTACGGCGGCCGCTGGGGTCCGTCAGGAGATTACGGCCAGGGCGGCCGGTACTCGCTGACCTGGACCGAATTCGAAGATGACGATCCCGATATTGATTTCATGGTATTTAACGATTCGGCTGAGCAGACGTTTGATCCCGAAATACGCGTTAACCTGGACAGCAGTGGGGCGCCTTCGTTGGCGCCTTCGGTTGCCGCCTCGACGGACTGGTATGATCTGTTTGTCTGGGTTGACGAGCGGTACGACGCCGGCGACGTTTACCTTCAGACACTTTCGGCGGCGGGAGTACGGCTGTATGGCAACCTCCGTGTCAATCAGGACACGGGCATGAGCCTGCAGGCCGAGCCGGCGATAGCTGTTTCGGAGACGCAGTCGCTGGTTGTCTGGACGGACAGCCGCCCGTTGGCCGGGATTGCGGGACAAAGAATCTTCGGGCGGTACGCCACCCCGCTGGGCGAGTTTGAAGGCGACGAGTTTCTGGTCTCGGATACAGGTCAGGCCGCCGTAAAAGGCGTGGTCAAGGCGGTGATGGCGTCCTCGGGGCAGGCCCTGGCGGTTTGGACGGACAGGCGCGATACGGTCCCACAGGTCTGGGGACGATGGCTGACTCCTTCAGGTACGCTTGATGGCGACGAATTCCAAATATCTGATCCGGTTACCGATCGCAAGAACGCCGATCTGCACACCGGCGTCGACGCGCTCGGGCAGTTCTACGTCGTCTGGCTCGACCGTGGCGGCACCGATCCCGCGGTCAAGGGTAAGTGGTACGAGACGGGCAAGGCCGAGGGCGGCGCCTTCACGTGGATGTCGTCAGTTCCCGGGGTGACTATCGACGATATCGCCGTTGACGTCAATCAGGCCGGGGAGATCATTCTGTTCTGGAGCGGCGCCGCGGGTGGAGTGAGGGAAATATACTCGACCCGGCTTTCTTCCAGCGGTGCCGTCCTGACGCCGCCGCTCGAAGTGACGGACCATCCCGATGCCGACGCCACGCAACCGGCCGTCTCAGTCGATGAGAACGGCTACGTCGGTGCCGCCTGGGTGGATCGCCGCAACGGCGCCCGGCAAGTCTACTACCAGATACTTGACAATTCGTTCCTGCCGGTCGGCGTCAACGAACCCGTCTCTTCGGTTATTCCCGAGTTTATGGAATCGCCGGCCACCGATGCCCATCGGGGAAGGGCCTGGTTTGCCTGGGCGGACCCGCGCGCGAACGGTTTGAACGTCTATGCGTCCAGTGTCGTGTACCTGCCCACCGACGTTGAAGACGAGACCGAGGACGTGTTGCCGGCCGCGTTTGGTCTGCACCAAAACTACCCGAACCCGTTCAACCCGGCCACGACGATTGAGTTCTCCGTCCCCGTCAGTTCCGAATTGACCCTTACCGTCTACAATCTGCTTGGTCGCCGGGTAAAGATTCTTGCGCAAGGCAGATACTCGACCGGTACGCACAGGATTCTCTGGGACGGCACCGACGATTCAGGAGATCCCGTGGCCAGCGGAGTCTATCTGTATCGTCTCGGTAGCGACGAGTTTTCAGAGCAGCGCAAGATGCTGCTGCTGAAATAAGCCCGACCGGGCACCTCTCAAACGACCTGCTCCACCCGCCGATTTTTCCGCCTGCAACATCAGAATAGATCGCGACGACTCGCTCTGTTTTCCCGGGTTGCGGACGGCTCAGACGGATTTTACCCGGACCCTGCATTGTGATACGGACGGCCTCCCTCTGCTGACTGGCTATGGCCTTGCTGGCGGAACTCTGCCGGAAGAACGGTCCGGAAGTCTCCGGGCCCGGGCGTATGGCTTACGATCCGCGCGACTGTCAGTGAGGGAAGAAGAGGGCGCCGAAATCCTGAAGGAAATGGGCGATGATGCACGGCCAGATGCTGCCGGTACGAATGTACAGAAGCGAAAACAAGACACTATAGGTGGCGATAACGATAAACCCGGGCAGACCCTGGTAGGCGTGACACAGGCCGAATACGGCGGCCGAAACGATCGTGGGAATGATCCAGCTGCGAAACCGTCCGACGAGACGAAGGCGCGTCATCAGGTATCCCCGGAAGGCCGTCTCTTCGCAGATTCCCGCCGTCAGCGAAACCACTACCCAGACGACCTTGCCGAACGGATCGGAAGGAATCAGCAGGCCGATTTCACCCGGCATGGGCAGCCCGACCTGAGCCAGCAGCCAGGAGAGGCCCGATAGAATCAGATTTGAGACGAGCAGAAAGGCACCTGCCCAGAGAAAATCAAGACCCCGGATTCTCTTGAATCCGAGTCCCCTCAGGCCGGTGGCTTCCGTATAAGCGCCTCCATAATTCAGCAGAAACACCGCCCACTGGAAGAGCACGGTAGTGATCAAGAGGAAGATCAGCATGCCCTGGTTCAGGCTTTTGAGCAGAGAGGAAGAATCCTCACCGACGCCCAAAACGGAAATGACGGGGTAGATGAGCAGCAGGAATATGAGATTGAGCCAGGTGAGGGTAGTTCGACGGAAGTCCTGGTTGCCCGAGGCAGTGAGAAACTGGCTGGATTTGTCGCCGGGCCAGCCCAACTCTCCCGATTCGCTATATGCGGCAATCCGTTCGTAGGGTTGATCGTCCAGACCGGCCTCGCTTTCAGCTTACCGGGGGGTTCAACTGATCGTTGGTTGACCTGTTCTTCCTCGCTATAGACCCTGCGACCAGAGCCAATCCGAGTACGATGATCAGGAGAGGCCAGCTGTACTTGATCGGAGGCAGCAGGTTGGATGTATGGCCCCAGAGGTATAGGCCGATGCCCAGCAGTATCACGCCGCTGACAAGTGGCCGCCTCTTCTTCGGTCGTTTCTGCTGCGTTTTGCCCGTCATGTCTTCCCTATCGGTTTGCATTCCATTAACTCCGTCTACAGAATATATGGCAAAAACTGTGCAATTGTTTAGGTAAACTTGATCTCACGGCAATTTTCGTGGCTCGTGCCGGTCGGGTGAATCACGTGATACCGGTGTAACCCGTTGGCGCAAAACGGACGTGACGGGCTTGTGGTAGCGCAGGGCGTCACCGCCGGGTAGGTTCTGGGGCAACCGCAAGGTCCCGCAGGGCGCGGGGCTGGTCGGCAGCATACTGCAAACTCGAAACGGCCCACAGATAAAGGGGGATTCAGGAGATGGCGGGAAACAGGGTGATCTACCAGAACTGGATTGCAGATACCGGCCGTGGTCGGCGGCGGGACCGCAGCGGCAGCCGGTCCGGGCTTGATGACCGCACCTTGACGCCCGCTCAAGCGGCCGCTGATCGGGAGCGCCGGGACCTGATCGGACGGGAAGTGGCAAGGGCGCTGCTTGCGCTGACGGACGACGAGCGTGAGTTCATTGAGCGATTCTACTTCGCCGGGCAGAGTTACGCCTCTGTCCGTGAGAGTTCCGGGCGAGACGTCCACAAGCTGGAGGCGTTGCACAAGCGGGCACTCAGGAAACTCAGGAAGGAGCTTGCTCCACTGGTGGCCCGGCTTTACCACCTTCACCGGGCCCCGGAGGCTGACTGCGTAATCTGCAATTCCCCGTTTCGCCCGCAGATCGACTTGTTGATACGGTATCGCGACAAGTCCGGCACTTGGAAAGACATCATCGGGACCCTCAGGAGCCGTTACGGGATCAGGATCGGCACGCCGCAGATTCTGATCGGCCACGAGAAATACCACTGAACCGTCCGGGGCTGCAGGTTATCGGGAAACGACGTTTCTGCAGCACGGCACACGTCCTGGAGGAAAGAATATGGCGGCGAAAACTGAATCGAACGTAACCCGGAAACTTCGCGGCGAGCACTGCCTGAACATCTTCGTCTCGTACGAACTGAAGAACAAGCTGAGGCAACTGGCGCAAAAGTATGACCGGACAACGGCCGACATAGTTCGGGCCGTTCTGAGGATCGGCATCCCCATGATGGAGGGCCTGTCTGCGGCTGAAGAGGTCATGGTGAAAGAATACGTGCAACTGTTTCGGAAGCTGCGGCAGGTCAAGGCGCTAAAGGAGATCTGAGCCGAGCGGGCCGGGGCTACGGGCAGGGGGCCGGAAGAGGATTCGGTTCAATGAACAGGTACGAGATCAAGGCCGTAAGGTCACCGACGTCAACGATGCCGTCCGGGCCTCCGTCAACATTTGCCTCCGGCAGGCAGTCAAGCCCGGGGTAGGATCTGACAAATAGATAACCGATCAGCGCGGTCAGATCACCAATATCGATAACCTCCTCGAGGTCACCGTCGATATTGCCGGTCAGCCCGAGGCAGCACGGTGTCTCGCTGCTCCAGCCGGTCAGTCTGGCCATCATCCACCACCAGGCTTTTCCCTTCAGGTAGCAGTTGAAACAGTGCGAATGGGCGCAGATGTCGCAGCCCGGGCAGGTGTGGGTGGCGCACCAGTCGTAACACCAGGCGCAGTAATCGGATTCGACCGGATAGAAGTTGCCGTCGGGATCGTAGCTTTCGATATCGGCAAAGTCGTAAAGCACTTTGTCGTTAGTCGTGCAAAAATTGCGAATCTGGTTGTTCCGTGCGTAGAGGTTGCCCTCGAGGCCGGTGCTGTCCAGGTGCCCCGTCATGTAAACAAACCTGACAGCCGGGTAGTCCGCCTCCAGTTCCGCCATCTTGTTCAGGTAAATGTCGATGCCTTCTTCGGTGTTGTCCGAAACGCCCGCGCACCAGGAGAACATGGCGACGTCGCAGTCCGGGTTGGCGTCGAGGTACGTTCGCGTGTACGGCGCCCAGGAGGTGTCGCCGGTGAGGCCGAGATCGTCGGCACGCTCATAGAAATCCGGCTTGTCATAGGAGCCGTTTTCATCGTGCAGCATGACCAGACCGGTCATGATCTGGCTGCCGTGGGAGGTGTGCAGGTAGTAGACGTGGTAGTTGCTTCCGATAGTTGCGATAACCGAGCCGGGGATGATGCCAAACTCACCGACCGCGGAGTGATCGGCGATAATGGCTTCGCTCCAGGCAGTCGCGGGTACGGAGACCGCCGCCAGCGCAATCAACACCACGGCGACGACCGGTACTGAGAATGATCTGAGCATCAGTGCTCCTCTAGTCCAGACATCGATAAGAATACCGAAGACTTCAGACAAACGATCCGGTGTAACCCTCTGCGACAACGCATGCCCCCCGGCGGCTCTTTAGCGCCGCAGGGGCCGGAAAGTACAACTCGCCCGAACCACCGGCTTCCCCGGTGGCCCGGTAATGGCGTTCGATAGAAAGTATACTGCTTTTTCCCCTCGCGTCAAGGAAATCCGGGTTTGACAGCCCTGATTACCGGCTTACAACTCCGGATCGGCCTGAGCCGCAAGATCACAGAGCCGGTCGGCCGGCGAGCCGGACGCGCGGGCGCACGTCCGGCTAAAGACAGGACAGCATACTCAAAGCTACTGGCAGTCCGCTGGCGGCGGATTCGGCGGGATGAACAGGTACGCGATCAACACCGTCAGGTCGCCGATGTCGATGACACCACCGGCATCACCGTCGATATTGGCCTCCTCCGGACAGGGCAGCGGCTCGGTAGGCGGTATGAACAGGTAGCGGATCAAGGCTGTCAAATCCCCTATGTCGACTTCATCGTCCGGCTTCCCGTCCACGTTGCCGGTGGTCCCCATGCAGCAGCCTTCCATCGACTCCTGCAGTATCTCCTGAGCCGTCAAAGCACGGTCGAAGATCTTGACTTCGTCGACGACGCCCTCGAACCGATCTCCTAATCCTTTGCCTACGATCAGCGGGCTTGTATAGCTGGTGTTCAGGTCGGCGTTCATCATGTATGGAAAGCTGGGATCCAGCTCACCGTCAACGTATATCTTCACTTCTCTATCCAGAAACGTAATAGCGAGGTGGTTCCAGTCGTCGACCCGGATCGCCTTTGTGGTCAATGGCGCGTCGCGCCAGCCTCCGTTGTAATAGGCGAAGTTGACCCGCCCGGAGCCGACAACCTGCATCTGCCAGTTGGCGTCATTCTGCCATTCCGGCGTCCTCTTGACCACCGGGCCGTACGTGCCTTCGTCGGGGAGGCGATACGGTTTTATCCAGGCCATAAGCGTGATGGCGGCAGGTCTAAGGTATGGGTCGTCCGGTACCTGCAGGTAATCGTCGATCCCGTCAAACTCGAGGCCATGGCCGAACCGGCCGTCCACCCAGCTTGGCCCGTTCACCAGCAGACCGTCGTTTCTGATAAAGCTTGAATCATGCGCAATAGTGCCGGTACCTTCCTCAAACCTCCAGTAGCCGACAAGGGAAGACTCGCAGGCGTCTCCAACATTGTTGCTGTTGGCATCAATCTGGTCCGGATTGTAAACGGTCGGGCAGTTGTCACACGTGTCACCCACCTGATCTAGGTCCTGGTCCGACTGGCCGGGGTTATAGGTCAACGGACAGTTATCGTCCCACTCCATGACGCCGTCACAATCCTCGTCATACCACGGGCAGCCGAACAGATAATCGCATCCCGGCCGCAGGTTGTCCGCGTACCACACCCGCGCTGCCGCCATCCGGGCGTCCATGTCTGCCGACGTGCCGTTCTGCACCGACGATACCACCGAGTAGAACGTCATCGTGTCAGCGGCTCCGAGCGTAACGTTGTGCTTGAACGTCACGACACCGTGAAGGTCCGCATTCTCGCTCTCCAGACCGTTGTCGTACCCGGTCAGGCTGCCCATGAGTTGCCAGAACCGAGGCGGCTGCAGGGTGTCGTCGATAAACAGGTTGCTGTCGTTACGACCCGCAAACGCTCCCACGAAAGCCAGGTCGTTCACGCAGTTGTCCAGGTTGTACTCCGCGTTGGTGTACATGCCCAGGAAGGCATGAGTGCCCCACCGGTCGGCATGGTTCTGGCACCGCAGCGTGTCATCAACGTCGTCAGTACCCTGGTAGTAAATCGTCCGGTACTTGGCGTTCGGAATCCC